>ERZ856578.62-NODE-62-length-178627-cov-14.837127_pt1 | contig 178627 bp, 148 predicted proteins | sample MGYA00514384_ERZ856578 | MGnify/ENA primary metagenome ERZ856578 (study PRJEB29103, sample SAMN06111958) | human gut metagenome | biome: human gut; feature: ankylosing spondylitis patient; material: healthy_person | host: Homo sapiens | place: China:Hangzhou... | reverse complement strand
GTGTAAAACGTTTTGAACTTTTTACATTATCTCAACTTTGGACAGTATATGCCATTTGCGAGTTATTTACCTTATACAATAGTTTTTTCGTGTTATTTAGAGTGTGGCATAAAAAAACTAATTAGCCAAGGCGCAGGATTTGACGTTTACTAGCAAAAAGCCTGTCCCTTAATATGGACAGGCTACAAATGAATATGCGTATGTTGTATATGCTGCTAGTACTTCGATTTTTTTATATCGAAGTATTTGTTGATGATGCTTTTTTTATTTCCATAATCTTATCCCAAACGCTATCAGTATCTCCTTCGAAATTTGTTGCGGAAATAAATAGGTCTTTCAACTGTTCCTTTTCTTTGTCAGATAATTCAAAGTCTTGAACTAAATTCATTATCATAAGTCTTACAAGATTTAAATTTGCTCTGTTTATGATTTTTTTTCCATCCCAAACTACCCCTCTCCAAGCTGAGGAATCTAATTCAAGCTGAATTTTATTCATTTCTTTTAACACATCACCAAAAGGTTTATTCTGACGTTTTGAAATGATAACCGCTGCTTTTACAAATTCAAGTATTCCAATTGGTCTGAATAAAAGATTGCCACCTTTGTCATTTCTATATCTTAATGCCGGCTTTTCATCCTCAGATAAATATTCCTTAATAACAGTAATATTATCAATAAATGACGTCCAGAATGATTCGACATAAGATAACATATCTTCAATCACTTTCTCATCTGGTCTGTAAAGTTTATAGCCTTTAAACTGGGTATCAGATAATCCCAACTTATCTTTTATCAAATACTCATTGCATTGGTATAACGCAATCAGTGAAGTGAATGCATTAACGTTTGTTTTTGGAATTTGTTTCTTTGAATTAAGCAAACGTTCCTTCTGAAACAGCTCATACTCCTCCACTACTTCTCTTGTAACAATGGCAGCAATATCATCTTCATCTAGTGCAATCTGATAGTTGTCACCTACTGGCTTTGCTCTACGATTAAGTGTAGAAAATAACTTTCTTGTTCTTCTTTTACCGGCATCGTCATTTTTGTGTGCAATAAAAATAACTGGGACTTCTTCATCTTCTAACTCCCTATTTTCTTTTAATGCCTCAATTATACCTTTTACTCTATGCTGCCCATCTACTGGAAACACTTTCAAATCCTCATTAAACGCCAAGAATCCTACATTATTATATTCTTCGTACTCCTCGCTAAATTCTATTTCAAGCCACTTAGGATCTCCATCATAAATCGCCAACACAATGGCATTAAAGAATCTCTGTTTTTCGCTAAGCAAATACTTTACTATACTTTTATAGTTTTCAGTCAATTGTCGCTGTAAAAGATCATTTAAACAACTCGGATTGCAAAACTCATCGACTGAAGGAGTTACGATTTCTTCTATCTCCTTAAACTTCATAACTCCTGTATAATATCTCCAATCCCCGACATGTCCACGTATCACTGGTAATTTCATATTATATAAGCCTCCTAAAATGCTGCATCTACGGCATCTTTTACTGAACGGATTAAAATTTCTTTATTACATGGCGGTCTTCCATATGCCGCTATCAATCTATCCTCTATTTCTTTTATATCAGCAGCGGACGATTTCATTGGCAAGTAATATACATATACATATTCTCCCCACTTAGTAAACATAGTATGCAATTTCGAACGATTATATTTTTCTCCAAATTGTTTTTTATATGTTCTTACACGAGCTCGAAGATTCTCACTCTCAGTCTTTGTTGCTTTTCCAATGTACATTAGATAGTTACCACCATTAGGAATAATTGGAGATACAATCACATATACATAAATACCGCCACAATCATTAGGAATTCGATTTGTCTCATCGCTAAGCTCTTTATCTGCATCCATCATTTTTACTCTTGCCCATTTTGAATAATCAACATTGATTCCTTCTAAATTAAACTTTTCCCATAATTCCGGGCTTAATATAAAAGTCATTTGATACGACGCCAAATCGCTCTCCACCGGATCATATAATGTTCCCATTCTTTTACCTTCTAACTATTTATTATTTTTGCAATTGCATCAGCAATGCTAGTTATCTCCTCTTCTGAATTGTTCTTTCCCAAAGATATTCTTATTGTCCCCTCTGCAATTCTTTCATCTAAATGAATTGCCTTTAAAACATGAGATATTTGAGTGTTAACACTATCACATGCTGATCCAGTTGAGACACATATCTTCATTAAATCAAGTCGATGCAATAACATTTCACCCTCTTGATCTGCAAACGATAAACTCATGCTACCAGGAATATGATTCCCATCACCATTACGAATAAAAGATATGCCATGGTCTAGTAGTTGCTTTTCAAGTTTAGTTTCAAAACCCGAGAGTCTTGAAGCATTATCTTCAATATGAATAACATTATTTTTAAGAGCTACAGCCATTCCAACTATAGATGCAACATTCTCTGTTCCAGCACGCATACCTCGTTCTTGAGCGCCACCGTCATTTAATGGTTGCAGCACCGAACCGTTTCGCGCGTATAAAAAACCGATTCCCTTAGGTCCATTAAATTTATGTGCAGAAGCGGACAAAAAATCAACACCAAGTTCCTTAACATCGATTGGAATATGACCAACCGCCTGAACAGCATCTGTGTGGAAATAGGCTCCATTCCTATGCGCAATTTCTGACAATTCTTTTATATTCTGAATTGTACCTATCTCATTGTTTGCGAGCATAATTGACACTAATGTTGTTTCACAAGATGCAACAGAAGCATCTCCTAACTCAAAACATTTCGCTAATGTTTCACTCTTAACAAGTCCAGTATTTGTGACCGGAAGGAGTACTAAAGAGGCCCCCATTTCTTCCATATGCTTACATGCATTAAGAACAGCATGATGTTCTATTTCTGAAGTAATAATCCGTCGTATATCCGTTGAAAGCCCAAAATTTTTTATAACCCAATTATCACTCTCTGTTCCTCCAGAAGTAAAAAATATTTCTTCAGGTTCAGCATTTATACAACGCGCTATTTGTTTGCGCGCATCCTTTAAAGCCATCTTTGCTTTTTTTGAAAAGAAATATGGTTGCGATACATTTCCATATTCTTCAAGGAGAAATGGCTTCATTGCCTCGAATGCTTCAATATCTAATTTTGTCGTGGCAGCGTTATCAGCATAAATCATATAAACAACGTACACCCTTCTTCTTTGAACTCTTCAATTTTATCTACTAATTCTTCTTCTGTTACCTCTAATCTCTCAGCAAGACAAGATAAACAATACATTTTCTTTTCGTTCTTTCCCAGAAGCTTCTTGGTTATTCCAATTTCATCTTTAGATAAATGTTCTTTTCCACACACATAACAAATACTCATCGTCTGTAATTACCTTTCATATTTAGATGAAACTGTGAACACTGGGATATCTTTTCCTCGATACTCTTCATCCAAAATTCCTAACTGATACTTAATTGTATCCCTCATTTTTCTTGCGCGATCCAAACAGTACCGTTTAAACTCACGAACAGATATATCACTTGCCTCTCGGACATTTGGATATAACAACTTCAAATACGCTGTTGCAATACGTTTTACCGCCTCTGTATCTCTTGTATCAGCCGCTTCAGGAACTTCTATCAACTCATCCACGATTGCTCTATAACTCATATCATTACGTAATTCATGCATAATTGAACAAAAATATTCAGAGTTTAATGCCCATCCTGAAATTTTTAAATCATCATTCATTCGTGGAATGTTCCAACCTTTAATAAAACCATGAAATCTTTCTATCAGAGCAGATTCATGAAAGACAGTAGGTAACTCAACAAACATATTTGCATATCCATCTGCATCCATTGTTTCCTTCTTTATATTTCCACAAAGAATCATACCTGCATCAGCTGTACCTTCATAGTTACCAACTGTAAAAATACCAGATTCTAGGTAACCTTTTAACGCAGCTCTCATTTCATCTACATCTGTAAATGAAATTGTTTGGACTTCATCCAGAGTTATAAAGTCATTTCCCGCAACTAATCCCTCAGACTTCCTGTTTTGGTCATAGAACATCTTTGCACGGCTCATAACACCACCATTAGATAACCAGCCAAACCTACTTACTCTTCCAAACAAGTATGACTTTCCAGTGCCTTTTGGTGCAAGCTCAATAAGGTTTAATCTTTTTTCAATGAAAGGTAAAAGCCTTGTAAGCATTGTTAATTTCTTTTCTTCATCATTACCATATCCAGCAGCATTATAATCTACGGCTCCAAGTAGGACATCAATCCATTCATCTATTGTAAATTCATTTCGTGCCTCTTTATAATATTCAAGGTCTATCTGATATGGGCAAAACGTTTTAAAAGAAACTAATTTAATCTTACCTTGCTTTCCATCTTTTCCACGAGAGCTTTTTTTGTTATAATCGAATGCCCAATCATATTCATCTGGAGCTCTATATCCTAATTCAACCATGCCCCAAGTTTCATGTTCTCTAACTAAATCAGCTTTACAAGTCTCCCAAACAGAATCCTCTATTATCGTATCTTTACTTGAAAGTCCAAAATCTGGTAAGGAAAAAGACACCCCACCGGTTTTAATATCGATATCAACTGATACTTTAGCCAAAAATTTAACTTGTTCATGTTCAACTACGACACGATTCTTAATTGAATTCCAATCATCCTTCTTAGGCAAATACTTTTTTACAAAAGCAGCCACTTTTTCAGTATCAAAACTTCCGTCCTCATCCTCAAACTTTTTAAGAATCCAGTCCCTCATAAAAGACGGAAGACTGAGGGAATTAAAAAAATTGCTCTTTTTTAGGTCTTTATATACGACCATCTCATCAAAGCAGTTTCTTAATTTATCAACATTCATCAGTATTCCTCCCATTTATACTAAAAGAGATCATCAAAGTCAGAATTAACCGAAGCACTCTTTCCTTTTGTTGTAACATCTATTCGAGTAATTAAACTTTCGCCAACGTATACATCAGCTGAATATGTCTTTGCTCGTTTCATATTTGCAACATTAATTCTGTAATGATTTTCATCCACTTTTTCTCCGAAATAACGCTCGCCCTCAACTACTAGCGAAATAACTTGCTTTATCGGCTTATTAACATACAAAAGAATAGATGCTCCATCTTTATAATCAGAGACAATATTCTTATCTGATAATGCAACCTGCATTGAAGAATCTGCTAATGTTAACTCAATGACTGGAACAACCACTTCTTCTAATGACGCTCCGCCATGAACCTCTACATTTGCGGCTCTACTTCCTCGGAAACGGCCATAATTTGCAAGAACGATAAAGCCATTTTCTTCTGTTGAAAATTTCAAATCATAATTATCAAATTTTTTACAACAACGACCTGAATGCTCACCGCGAGTATCTGTCTCATATTTTTCTTCAATATTACTTATTACAGCAAGCCTTGAAGCGCCATGATCACTTGCAATAATAAATCTGTCATATTTTCTAAGAGCCAACTCAACCGCAGCTCTATCTAACGCATACGACAATACTGCCAATTCTTCAGCTAAATGTATTGGATATTTGTTATTAGGTCCATACTTATACCCACCCTTGTCCTTATGCTTAATCTCATCAAGTTCTTCTATTTTTTCACGATGCTCCTCTGGCCAATCATAATAGAACTTATTATTAACAGACGTAATTGTAGGTAAATTTGCTCGTCCTATGTTTACTGCAACCATCAAACCACGGGCCTTAGCACCCTCAACAATAAATGATAAGTATTCAACACCCAGTGCATCAATCCAGCAAAGATATGTACCATCACGGTTTATATTCGCAATAAGCTCATCACGAGTACGTAATCTGTTATAATCTCTAGAAACTGCATATTTTTCAACCTTTTCCAAGAAATCCGAACTTACAATATTACGCATTTTTTCTTGTTTATATGCATCAAAATAATCCGTTAACTCCTTGGATAATGCATCTCCCTGAAAATGATATTTAATCATATAAGTATTCAAATCAGGATATAGTTCCTCTAAATTTTCTGGAAATCCGTTTTGAGAAATCTGCGCTATTATTTCTTTACGCTCATTAAGACTAATATCCGTTAGTTTATAAATACTCTCTGACGGGTCTACTCTATTATCATTCACAAAACGAGCCATTTCTGCTTCTGGGTATCCGCGTAAAAGCCTTTTTCGTTCGGAATAGTAAGTTTTAAATTGTGGGTCATTATGAGATATCTCTATTATCGCATTTACAACTTTTTTCTTAAAATCTTCAAATCCTTTGCAGTTATCTAAAACATATTTAAGATAAGAATTCTTAGTCTTAATTCTATCTACGTAAAGATATATAAAATAAAGCCAACAAGTATTAGCAATACCTGATATTCTTTCATGAAATTTCGTTTCTAAATCTTCTTTAAAATCATTAACACCAAAAACAGATTCCAGCGTACCATGCTTTGTAACTTGTTTAAGTAAATAATCCCACCTTTCATCATTACCAAATTCTTTAGGAATTCCAAAGCCTGGATTTTTCTTACAAATAGCAGAATATGAATCCTTAATCGCCCTTATTCTGCATGTCGCCTCAGGGAATTCCAAATCGGAATTATATCCAATTTCACCACTTTCTCCGTCTTCCATTTTGATTAATAAAGACTTTAATCCATCATTTTCAAACATACTAACATTTGAAGGGGAAAATACCAAATCAAAATCTAAAGGCATCGCATCTCTAGAAATAAAATATCTTCGATTATCAAATCTTGGATCGCCAGTCGCAATTTTTTTTACAATATGAGCATCACCTCTTAGTAAAATGACTGCCCAGGCGCTGCCTAAATTAAAATCTTTTAATTCATCAAATGTAAAAAAAGCATACTCATCTCCGGTTAACAGCATATACTCTGCTAATCCAAGTACAACAACTCTATTACTTTTACAATCAACATCTGCTGTTCGCAGCTTGTCCCTGAGCAAATCAAGATCTGGCTTTTTATCCATATCACGACAGCAATCGCTTAATCTTATAAAATCTGCCCCATGCTCTTCGAGTTTTATTTTTAATTCTTTATATTCCTCATCGCTTGCCACAGCAAAAAATGGCTTGTGAAGACTCGACGAAAAATACTCCTCAATTGCTGTCAATATCATGAATTTATTCTCCTTCGTTTATAATCTCTACCCCAATGTTCATGTTATTTTTTATCAATTTAATCAAATGGCTCTTTAAATCATCTGAAGACATATTCTCAATTTTAGAAACCACTGCATCACTGCCACCAGCATCATACTCTGCTTTTGCCAATTCTTCTATTTTAGTCTTTACAGCCGGATGTGAATCCCACTCATAAGTTTCTACAGATAATCTCTCCAACGCATCTCGTACTTTATCAATATCCTTCAGTATGCCTTTATATCTACCAAGCAAATTTGAAAATGCATGATTTATCTTCTCTTCTGATCCAAGATCATCATAAAACTTCGCATTTTCTAACAGCAACAACGCATTGTCAATTTCTTTTTCTGTAGCCATCGTACGATTCAAGACCTCAAATGCCTTCTTTGCCTCATCATACTGTTCCTTACTAACCATAAGCAAAATAGGAGTTCTATGCATATATGACCAGTCTCGTGGCGTTTTAGAGTTAGTCTTTTCTTTCCAAAGATTAAACAACTTAGTCTTTGTTTGGTTCTTTCTGAACTCATCAGCAAGTTGTTTAACTAAAGCATTACTTTCTGTCTTACTTTTCCTAAACACATTAATAAGCTGTGGAACCTTTAATTGTGCAGCTTCTTCAACAGATATATCATCTAAGTAAGCCTTGTAGATTTCATAAAAGACACCTACTTCATTATCAAAATAATGTTGAACATCCAATCTTTGCTCGCACAATGATTGTGTACACTTTTCCATTTGATCGGGCAGGATATCTTTTCTCGTAACAATATCAAATAAGAAAGAATAAACTTCCTTTAAACTTGCGAATTTCTCTTCCAATGCCTCGTGTGAACACATTGCAAACTCAAGTTTTTCTCTCCATTTTTCAAATGCCTCTGCTTTTGAATGCGCATTACAGTTTAATAAAGTATTTGTTTCCTTAACGAAAGTATAGTCCACAATTAGCTTCCGGATTTCAGCCTCGCCCGTTTCACTATTCCAAAGACTAGAATATGCAACAGAAAACAGGTGACTAATATCAGCAAGCATCGTTTCTTCTGCGCCAATTTCAGATGCCAGGCTTAATAGCTTTCCATCTTCAAATGCCTGTAAGTAGTATTTCATTCCCTCCTGACACTTTTCTGGAGTAAGTAATTTAGCAAGGTTTTCACCCAATGATGGCTTTATTACCGACGCTGAACCAATACTCAACGCCACTTTATGAGCTTCTTTGCCCTCTTTTTGGATAAGCTCTATATATTTTTCTACAAAATCATATACACCAGCATCATCTACATTCTTCAAACTCCAAACTGGCAAACGTAAAGACTGCATTTTATTTTTTACTGACACCTGTGCCTGATTAATATGAGCACATGCATTTGGCTCTAGTCCCCAGGCCTTCTCTGTCACTTCATAAAAGGCCATTTCTTCTGGTGTCATTTTAACAATATATGTCGGGTTGGATTTCCCATTGATATAGTTACCTATCATCTCTGATAATTTATCAGAGGACATCACATCATGGTTTCCGCTTGAATCCAAATATCTATATGGCTCTCCACCGTATTCTTTAAGCATAAATCCAAGTAAGAATGCAGATAAATTACAAGGAGCGAAACCATAATCGCTCTCTAAATGACTATAAATATCATCAATCGAAATTTGGCCTTCTTTCTTGAAATTTTCATCGATCAGTGCCTCAATATCTCTTTTAATAATAGAAATACTTAAGCCTGATGTTGTAGGGTTAGTCCAATAGTTGTCCTGCTCCCAAACTTCTGCAAGAACGCTCTTTTCAGCCCTTGACATTACACCACTTGTTGCTTTTACTATTCCACATTTTGCAGCTGATTTAAGTTGTGTTACTTTTAATTGGTTTTCATTTACTCCACGATTAAAATCAAAAACATACTTAAATTTTGTAGTAACAATTGTCTGAAGAACATCAGCAACTGCTTGTCCTCCAATTACCTTTTCGCCCTCCCTACAATCAGCATGATATATAGTAAAGCTTCCATTATAGATTCTATTTTTCCATGTTACAGCAAGAACTTGTTGCGCCTTAATTTTGTTTTCTGTAGCAGATTTTGGGTTTCCCTGATAATACTGAGACATAGCTGCAAAATCTACATAAGTATCAAACTCATCCTCACCTAAAGGAGTACTAAGCGCATCAATAAAAACTATATTGCTATAGTCATCATTTTGAGCAGCTTCTTTTACAAGTTTTCGCAAAGAAATTGCCTCACTGTCATCTTTAGCGAGAGCAACTACAGCTATAAAATGCCAATCCATCGGAGCATCTTTAAGTTCATTTATTTTTCTTGTAAAATCTGCATTTGTTACCGGAACAAGATTTCCGCATCCCGGTGTCATTTCATATCTAAGTTTTAAGGCCGGTGGCAACGATAAAACTGTATCAAGATTTCCCTCTGATATTAGTTTTGCTGTTGTGCTATTCTGTTTTATCGTCTTTTTAAATTCATCTATCTTCGCCTGATCCCCAGCCAGAACTGCCGCACCATATGCATATTTGTTATTTCCAATTGGAGATGTAACCAATATACCTTTTGTTGCAAGTGCTTTCGCAATATTTTTACATTGAGTATCAAGCCCTGATGTTATTCCTTCATATACATAGCTAATATTCTGCTCAGTAGGCTTCAAAAGCTCTATCATCCCACCTAAACGCTTATCTATAGCCTGCATAATTAGAATTGTTTTTAATACTCTTTTTTCATCTTCTCGAAGATTCTGCTGCTGAGGATATGTGTCGAGAATCATTCTAATGTCAGCTGTAAGATTATCTCTTCCTTTCACATAGAAGAAATCCCATAACATATCAACGGTAAGCAATGGATGATCATCACTTGGCCCTGTTTTTTCAATAAACCACTGGAACGCCTGCGTATCATCCGCATTCGCAATTTTAATAAAGTCAAACATACTGCGCTGATTTGATTGAAAAGCGACAGCGATATTTTTTAGAATAAGAGCAGTCATAGGATGAATAGGCATAATATCCTTTACAACCTTAGGATCACTTATTCTAGCTGCTTTCATAACTGCAGATCTTGATGCACTCAATCTAGTGTTTAAATCATCAGCACAAATATTCCACATTTCTTGAGCAGCTGGCTTAACATTAAATGCGTGTCCAATCAAGTTAAATGCTATATTATCTGGTAATGATATCTGCGAAAAGTTAAATCGCTGCTGAACAACCTTCCATGTAGAATCATCACTATTGATAATTGACTCTGTTTGATGTGTAACAACAATAAAATAGAAAGGTGCTTCTTGACATAAAGCAACTATCTTTTGAAACTCATCTAATGAATTTCTATTTTGTTTGAAAAATCCACTAAACTCATCCCAAACAAGAACAATCTTCGTATTATTCTTTTCAATCACATCTTTCAACCACGTCTTTAACTTGTCGCCATCCAAAGACATAGCTGTTATTCCCTCTTTATCTGCCAACTTAAAGATATTGTCCATTAAGCTCTTTACATCAGCAGATTTTTCTAGAGTATTTATTACTTCATCAGAAGTAGATTGGGAAAAAGTAGCCACCCATTCTGGTTTCTTCAGAAGGATATCAAAAATTTCCTTATGATCCTTTATCCAAGCAATGACACTTTCTTTTAGAGTATTCTCTCCAAGATATGTTATCTGTGGATTCTCTATCAGAGCTTTTTTTACACTTTCCTGAATCGCATAATAAAGATCTCTCGGTGTTGTTATTCCTCCCGATGCATATCGATAAGCAGTTACTACACCTCTTTCTTTATGTCCAAGTATTTTACTCAACAAATCTGGATTATTTTTTAATGCTTCATATTGGTTCCAGTATGCCTTCAATTCTTCTTCCGGAACCTCAAGTATCTTTTTCAAGGCATAAGCACATTGCGACTTACCAGTTCCATATGCACCATGAATCCAAACAGAGCGCTTTGTTGTCCCACCCAACATTGTCTCAACATTTTTTAACAGTTCTATAAATGTTTCATGCGGATATGTATTTTCCCATGGAGCTCCAGCTTCAATCGCAGAGTCGTCAATACAAGGAAAATATTTTTCATCTACATCAAAAAACTGTCTGTACTTTCCAACTTCTTGTGTTGACATTACATTTCCTCCTCAAACAACGAAATAACATCTTCAGATTTTTTTTGTAAAATTGAAATCTTATCTAAATCATTAGTAAATGACGCGATGATAAAGTCTGGATACTTCTGTGACAGTCCCATCAAGGCAGATTTCATTTCCTCGTAATCAAGGCCAAACACTTTCGATGGGCTAACTCCATTTCTATCCACCAACTCATCCATCAACCATGACAAAGTAAATTCTTTATTTTCATCGCAGTTTTCAACAAACAACAGCAAACTATACAGAATTACTCTGTTATCAACAATTGCACATTTATTTCTATATAAAGAATCTATCTGTCTGCCATTTTCATAAACCGCACCCCAATTCAAAACTGTTCCCAATGGCAATTCACAAAATCTCTTAAACGCATTAATGATAGATGTAGCATCGTTCTTCTTTACTCCATCATTTATAAGTAGATCACTTACAGTATCACGTTGATAAAAAGTGCCAACATCAAGATTGCTTATATACCAATTAAACTGTGGATTATAAGCAAAATTAGATGCAATTAATCCCCAAGCAGTTCCACTTTCCCATCCTATACTAACAATTACATCAAATAATTTTGTCGTTTTGTTATTCTTATCAATAAGTCCGGTGTCTCTTAAGAATCTTTTAAACATCGAAACCTGATTTGGACCAAGACTATTTAGTTCCCAATACTCATTACCCATATCAAAGAATTCTCTTACCCACTCAAGCTTTGGAGCATGATTAGCAAACGAATTAATACTTGCGTTGTTCATTTTTCCATTTCCTCCTAAAGATGTTCTTAATGAATGATACGCTAAACAACCATCATCTATTTCATGACACTGTCCACAATGAATGCAATTCACAATCTTTAGTCCATTCTCAAACGATATGCAGCCATTTGGGCAGTTGCTCTCACACACTCTACATCCAACACAATACGCAGATTTTTTAAAAACCTGTTTGAATTTTTTTGCCACCTTTGGATATTTCTTTAGAATATACGCTGGTGCAATAATCCTATAACCATCTTTAGTCTCTTCATAATTATATTCAAATGGTATTTCCCCTAAAGTCTTTATCCATTCAAGCCAGTCTGTTTTCGGATTTGTCACTGTAAGTATCAGCTTTCCGCCTTTAACACTTTCATCATAATGCTTTTCATTAATAGTTAAATCTCTACCATTTTTACGAGCATTCCATCCGCCATTAGTGATATATGTTGTTATTCCAACCTCATCACCTTTATTTCTAGCATTCATTTCTTTAATCATATCTATATAGACTTGTATCTCTTCTGGATATGATTTTCTCTGAATATAATCACCTTTTCCTCCCCCCATTGGGCAAAAAAGACAACCAGCACGAGAATTACCTTTTTTATATGCTTTATTAATTGGCAGGTTATACATGTATAGGTACAACCATATTTCTGCTGATGTCCAATCTAAAATTGAATTATGACTATACTGTCCTTTCTGCTTTTTCCCAAAGTTTTCATAATCATACTCACTTCGAGCAGTACTCTCGTGTTTTCTAACACCAACAAAATCCAGTCCAACATAATTATTTTTTCCTGTAATTTCTCTTAGCTTTCTAGTCTGTGGAGCGCTTTTATGAACACTGCAACACCATCTTAGTACCCTTGCCGGCGGACCAAAAAGATGCCATGATTCATTTGGTTCAAAATGGCAATTTGATGTAAAAAATGGAACATCCTCTTTTTCACACATTTTTTTTGTTTCTTCTACAGCCTCATATGTATCAGGAAATTCCATTCCCGTATCGCCAAATACAACTACAAAGCTTTTCTTGGGAAGGGTTTTTCTAACCAAATCCAAAAGTACTTCGCTGTCTTTTCCTCCCGAAAAAGCCACATGAAATATATCAAGTTTATTCTTATATTTTTCATAAATAGCAAGAATCTTCTTTACGGTAGAACTTTCAATTATCTCCATAATTTCCCGATTCTTATTTATCATCATTGGAATGTCTATTGGCCTTAAATATCCGCCGTTAGGCTCTGGCTCGACGACGTTTCCATTATCATCCTGTGCTAAAACAATTTCCGGCGCATCATATAAACTGCCACCTTTTAGTTTTGCTACAGTCTTACCTCTATAAATATATTGCGCTGATTCCGCCCACATATATGGGGTATCAGATTGATTTACATAGTTCCAATATTTATCAAATCCAAGTAAATTCAATTCATCCGCATACACAGGTCTAGGCTCTTTAGAAAATACTGTTGGTGTAGTATTTAACAGTATCCCTCCTGTCTCTTCATCGTATGAATATGTATACATTAATAGTTTTCTCCCTTCTTTCTTATAGCATATGCTAATTCGATTAAGTCGGATAAATATTTATAAGAATGTCTACCAACAAATCCTTTCTCAACCAGAAAATCCATTACTGCATCCTCTGTAAGATTCACATTTCTTTGCGCAATCATATGTGCCAAGAGTGTATGATAATCATAATCACATTCTTTCCTAACTATTGCTCCAGCATTTCTAGAATTAGTTGTTACCGCCATATACTTAAATGTCTTACTAAATCTTCTGCAAAAGCTTTCGAGTATAAAAAGATTCCACGTATAATTGCATTCCGGAAATAGTGCAAATGAGGAAATTTCTTTCATACCTATCGCTTCACCCGAAATAATAGTATCCAGCACATCATCAATAGCAGGTTCATTAAAACAAACCTGTTCATCGCTTACAAACCTGTTCTCATCTATGCGAATTAATGTAGAGTACGCAACTTCGAGCGGAGTCGATTGTCTATGCGTTCCAGTCTTCAACTCCCACTCCTCAAACAGTTCATCAACAGATAATTCTCGTTTAGATTTGCAGAACAACTCCAATAATTTAACTGGATTACTCTCTTGCCCTTTTATCGTTACAGTTCGATTAGCACGTTCATATTTGGATGACAGTACAAGATTGTAAACTAGTGCAAAGATTGCATTATCTGATAACTCGTAATTTTCTTCAAATACACTTTCAAGCGGCATATCATCAAACGCCACATTTCCTTTTACATTTATGTTATTGGCAACATATTCTAAAATAGTATTTTTCTCGTCTTCACTAATAACAAATTTATGTTCAATGGTATATGTCTCAGCTGAGTTCCACACAAAACATGTATTATTCGCAAGCGCATACTTTATCTTATCAATAGGGACATATTCCATATCATTTTTTAATCCATAATAATCGCGAAGTACATTTTCTCCCCACAAGGAAGTAATATTATTTTTCAAAAGTTCATTTTCGGTAAGTGCTTCCCAAGCAAAAAAAGATTTCTTGCAATTGATAGCTTTAAACTTTTTTCCTAAATAACTCTTGAGCATCTCGCTTGAAAAAATTCCCAAGCCATAAAACCACTCTTCATTTTTTGCATAGAGTTCATCATAATAAATAATCTCGTTTCCTTGGCGATGCAATTCATCAATTTCTGTTCGAATTCTTTCTTCTGTTTCCGAAGCAATAATGAATCCCTTTCCATCGTGAATAAAGCAACTATCAAATAACATCTTTTTTATTTCTTCATCTGTCATTTGACATTCTTCACCAAAGTCTTCGCTATAAAATTTCCTTAGCCTCATCACTTCAATAGGTGAATCAATTCTTATTCCATATGCAAAATGTGACCTAATAAAATTACTAAATCTTTCTTTCATCGGTTCACTCTTAATTCTTTCCTTTTTTAATTCAAACTCCGCATAATTATCTACATACAATTGCATGGTATCTCTAAAAAGCTTGGAACCACTCCTCAACCCTTTTTCACCGTTTGAAAAGATGTGTTCTAATGTTGCCATCTGCATAGTGATTCCATTCTCATTTCTATAAACGTCATCTATCTCAAGGCCTTTCTTTATTGCCATTTCACGCAATCTAGCAGATACACTTTTTATAGCATCGTTCTTTTTAATTATTCCATTTTTATACTGATAAAACGCATCAACGATGATGATTGCTTCATCTTCATTCCACGGTACTTTCATGAAAAAACGACCTGCCTTCAATTATCACTTGATACAAACTCCATAATTTCCTCTGGCGAACATTCTAATGCTTGACATATCTTCCCTAATATCTCCGTAGATACATCTTCATCGCGACCGAGTTTTAACATTGCATATTGAGTTAATCCAGCAGCTTCTTGCAAATCTTTCTTCTTCATGTTCTTATCCAGTAACAAATGCCATAATTTCTTATAACTTACTGTCATTTCAATTGATTCTCCACGAACTCAAAAGACGAAAATCGTATAAAATACTGTCCTATTATACGGACTCTCAAGCTATCATCTAGCAAGCTTTTAGATTTTCCAACTGATTCCCCGCTTCGCGGCACCATCTTCGATGGTGTTAGGGCGCGTCTTCGCAAAGCGGTTATACCGAAAAAATAGTTATACCGAATTCTTTGCCAGAGCCCAATTTATTAAGGACTTCCTTTCAAGAATTCGGTATAACTTTTCTAAGCCTGGCAGTGTTTCCGATTCAAAAATGCTTCGAATACCATTAATCTTCGGTATAACTTTTTTGTTCATTCTCTAACTGATACCATGGTTTTAGCAGACTTATGTCTAGCAACAGAAAGGAGGCTAAACGCCATGGAACAACAAAAAGTAACTATCAACGAACTTGTTAAATGGCTTACTGATGAAATGCTGCGGATTGGGTATAGTAAACAGACTATTTACAGAAACTTTATCCCCAACATGATGCATGTAGTTCATTTCTATGAAGCCACTGGAACAGTTTATTATTCACCTGCGTCATCTGCTGAATATCTTTCTTATAACATTGAACGCTGTAAACGTGGGGAAATCACTGACCATTACGTCCGTCAAATCAGATCTACCATTTCTAAGATGGATGAGTTTTTTACTACTGGAACACTTCGGATTCGCTCAAACAAGCATGGGACTACTTATATAATCAGTGCAGAAAATGAGCGCCTTATTGATCAATTCATTGGTTGGAAAAACTATGGTCCTAACACACGTGATGATGTACGTTGGGTGGTCAGAAAGTATCTCTTCTATCTCGAAAGTCGTGGTTTTTCTTCTTTAGCAGATGTGTCTGTTGATGCAGTTAAAGATTTTATTCTTCAAACTGCATCTGATGTGAAGGCTGCATCACTCCACAACATCCTGCTTTACCTGAAATACTTTCATATGTTTTTAAAAGAGAATAGCATCTCGGCTCCAGACTGTGTTGAACTCTTCTCATACAAAGTTTATAGAGAAATGCCTATTCAGAGTTATGTTACAGACGAAGAACTTAGTTGCATTTTTAATGTAATAGATAGAGATACTGACGCCGGAAAGCGCGATTATGCCATCATTCAGCTTTCTGCAACGACTGGTCTAAGAGCATCTGACATAATAAATATCAAGCTGTCCGATATAGACTGGAGAAAAGGTGAAATACGCATAAAGCAGAGAAAAACAAACCGCGAGATCGTAATACCTTTGGTTAATGAAGCTGCAGCGGCAGTTCAGGATTATATATTAAATGCCCGACCTGCATCTGAGAATGCCGAACTGTTTCTCAGAGTAAATCCTCCCTGCTATGCCATTATGGACGCTGCAGCCATAGGCGATATGTTCAAACGTTATGAAAGAAAAGCCGGAATTGAAAGACAGGCACTTGATGGAAAAGGATTTCATGGCCTAAGAAGACGACTCGCCAAAAAGCTTCTCATATCCGGCAGTCCTACAACAGAAATCGCCCAGATACTTGGACACAACGATGTCGATTCAGTAAGACAGTACCTCTCTCTTGATACTGCAAATATAAAGGAGTGTGCTTTAGATTTCAGTGGTATTCCACTTTCAAGAAAGGAGTTCTGCTAATGAATTATGAATTTAAAAGCGAAATGGCTTCGGATATGAACGGACTAATAGAAATCAAAGTAGCGACACATCATTGCGAAAGTACTTATCTGGATAGAGCAAAATCCTTTGATTCTTTTTGTGCAGAGCACTATCCTGATGCAGACTTGGTAACCCAATCCATTGTTTTAGAATGGATAAAAGATGCTCTTGATTCACATACAAGAAATGTAGCTTATACAAGAGTTACATTTATTAGAGCCTTGGCGGAATATCAGAAAGCTATAGGCAAAGATCCTTTCATTCCTCCAAGTGGTATGCTCAATGGTAAAACTATTTTTGTTCCATATATTTTTACTGATGATGAGCTTGAAAAATTTTTCCATGAGGCTGACTGTAATAAAAGTGGTACTGTTTTTGAACAGATGAAGTTTTGCACTTATTTTCGGCTGACTTATACCTGTGGGTTACGTCCACAGGAAAGTAGAACATTAAAGCGTATAAATGTAGATCTTAATTCCGGTGAGATAAGAATTGTTAATTCCAAATGGAACAGAAGCAGAACCGTTATCATGTCAGATGAGATGCTTACTCTGGCAAGAAAATATGCGACAAAAAGAGATATCAAGTTTCCGGAAAGTGAATATTTTTTTCCAACCAATAGCGGCGGCCTGCACACCGCCGCACATATGGCTTACAGGTTTAAAAAGTTCTATGCGGCGTCCCACCCAGACATACCAAAAGAACTACTGCCTGCAGTTAGAGTTTACGATTTAAGACACAGATTTGCAACAGCAGTCCTTAATAAATGGTTAGATGAAAAAATAGATATCAATGCCCGACTTCCATATCTTCAAGCATACATGGGGCATAAAAATATCAGTTCTACTGCTTACTACATTCATCTCTTGCCCGAGAACTTAACGAAATCTGCAGGAGTTGATTGGAAACATCTGAATGCAATGATTCCGGAGGTGGAGCCATGGGAAGAGTAAGAGATGTTCAACTGTTTACATTATTTAGGAATTTTCTGACGATATATCTGCCTGTTCAAAGAAAGGTCAGTGAGAATACCGTTGTTGATTACAGAATTTCGCTGAACCAACTAATAGAATTCATTTCCAAAAAACAGCAGGTACCGTACATGTCTGTAACATTTGAAATGATCACGAAGGACAATGTTAACTCATTTTTGGACTATCTCACAGAGGAAAAGAAGTTCGCGCCTGCAACCAGAAACAATCGCCTTGCAGCTATTAAGTCCTTTCTTTCATATGCCTCCGGCGTTCACCCTGAATATATATCACTAATGGGTGAAATATCAACGATAAAGATTCAGAAAGATGATCCGTTTTCAAAAGTTGAATATATGTCTGAACTTGCTGTAGAAACTATTCTGAAAATGCCGGATACCAGGACAAGAATAGGATTGCGGGATCAGTTTTTTATGATTCTGCTTTATGATACAGGTGCCAGAATACAAGAGATCATAGATGCAAAAATCTGCGAAGTTAAAATTAGTTCAACATCCAGTATTCAGCTTCATGGTAAAGGCAATAAGATTCGAATTGTCCCACTGATGGAAAATACAGTTAAACATTTCAAGAATTATATGAAAGAATTCCACAGCGGAGAAACATGGGAATCCCAGAACTATATTTTTTATGCTAACCATCATGGAGTCATGGAAAAAATATGTGATGATACCATCAGAGACAGAATGAATATCTATGCTGAAATGGCAAGACAAGAATGTAGTGAGGTTCCCGAGAGAGTGCACCCGCATTTATGGAGACATTCCAGAGCCATGCATCTATATCAACATGGAATGGATCTTACACTTATTTCACAGTGGCTTGGGCACAAACAGTTTACAACTACCTTGGTATACGCTCATGCTGACACGGAAACTAAAAGAAAGGCAATAGAAAAGGCAATTGGCGGGACATCTCCCATAGAACAAATATCACAGGCTACTTACAAAGTAGAAGATGAAGAAACTTTAAAGAGACTATATGGTCTAAAATGATACATAAAAGAGCTGATTTGGCATGCAGTTCCCTTTATTGTCCAAAAGAAAAAAGTTATACCGAAGATTAATGGTATTCGAAGCATTTTTGCATCGGAAACACTGCCAGGCTTAGAAAAGTTATACCGAATTCTTGAAAGGAAGTCCTTAATAAATTGGGCTCTGGCAAAGAATTCGGTATAACTATTTTTTCGGTATAACCAAGTTTGTACCGAATTCAGTACAAAGTTCGCGAGCAGTGCTTTTTTGTACAAAAAGCTATTATCCGCTCGTTGGTGGCACATCCCCAATCCCCTTGAACAAGCTAATCGCTTGGCTACGCAATTCTTACGAATCGCTTTATTTTACTGTTGGAAAATTCTTCAGAAATGAAAAAAGAGGGGAACCCATAAGTCTTAAACCTACAGATTCCCCAAATAGAATTATCGAGTGATATTGTGTTTTCTGACACGTTCCTTCTTCTGCTCTTCATCGCTTTTAAGGAATTGGTCAATGTCGTATTTTGCTCTTTGAATCTCCTGCATATCTTTCTTAACCTGATGATATTCACCGTACAGCTTTTTCTTTTCTGCAAGGATCTCGGCATATTCTGCACTTAGATCTTTTACCTTTGGAAGCTTCTTCAGATGAAGTTCATCAAAAGCATTCTTGGCAGCCTTATGAAGCAGGATTTCCTGTCTATGCTCTTCCAGGAACTTCTTGCTATATCCGCATTTACGATAATCCGCATATACGTCTTTTGTCTTAAAGTAATCAAAGATATGTTTCTTCAAGACCTGAATCTCAGCAAGTCGCTTCTCCTTTGCTTTGATGGAAGCTGAAATTTTCGTAAATCGGGCTGTTGCTGTTTTCACATTTTTCTCCAGATCATCATAACTTCGGATGTCATGCTGCTTCAGATATAAAACTGCCTTGGCCACCTGCTTGGTATTAAAGTTCTTGGCAAAGCGAACATAATATTTACCTTTGCCCTGAGCCAGCTTCTTTTGAATATCAATAAGAAGGTCAAACTCATGATCTTCCTTTTTCCTCTGGTAAGCCTTAGGCTGCTTTTCAACTTTTTCATTATCGAAGAAAGCATGCTCCATTAATACCATATATAAAATACCCGCAAAGCAGGTGTAATCTGCAATGCGGGCATCCTGAGTCTTGTTCAGTTTTTAAAGCAATCCTTCAACCTTACGCTTTATCACCCAATAAACATCCTCAACTTCTCGATCAGATAGTTTTTCGAGTAGTTTAAGGAAAGAACTGTACTTAGCAGTTAATCTCTGCTCGTCTCCTGCTTCTGTAAATTCAACAAAAAGCAATTCTCTCACATCTACATTATAAATACGAGAAAACTGAGCAAGCTCATCTGCAGATATACTTCTCTTACCTGCTTCCATCTCACTAATCGCTCTCTTCGCAACATTCATAAGATTAGCAGCCTCATCCTGGGATAATCCTTTCCTCATACGTGCTTCTTTTAGCTTCTTAGCTGTAAATTCCGACATTTTGGAACCTCCTTCTAATTTCCGATTTTCGGACATTTAATCAAAATGCCCCTATTTTCAATTTCCGATTTTCGGAACAAATGCCCCGAAATTTGTCCGAATGTAGTCAGCGATGAATCGTATGAAGTACTCCGGCAGCTTAATTGATTTTATTTTTGTGAAAAAAAATATAGGGTGTCTAAAGTAGACACCCTATACTAGGAATAGCTTAATTACAAGCTTTTCGGGAAATCTGAACCCGTTTTTCTTATGATAAATCTTTGAAGATTGTCTCATAAAATCCTTCGAGATTTCAAAAGTTCCCAAAAAACAACTGGTCTCGCTTACTGACGTGCCTCGCTGATAGCAGCCTGCGCTGCTGCCAGTCTTGCGATCGGCACACGGAACGGTGAGCAGGATACATAATCCAGACCGATCTTGTGGCAGAATTCTACGGAAGAGGGATCTCCGCCGTGCTCACCACAGATACCGATATGAAGCTTCGGATTAGCCGGTCTGCCAAGCTGGATCGCCATTTCCATCAGCTTACCAACACCAATCTGGTCAAGCTTGATAAACGGATCATATTCAAAGATCTTGGTGTCATAGTATCCACCTAAGAACTTGCTCGCATCATCACGGGAGAATCCATAGGTCATCTGTGTCAGGTCATTCGTACCGAAGCAGAAGAAATCTGCATCCTTTGCAATTGCATCTGCAGTAAGTGCCGCACGTGGAATCTCAATCATCGTACCTACTTCGTACTCCATGGTGACTCCTGCTGCCTTGATTTCTGCATCTGCGGTTTCTACAACGATCTTCTTAACGAAATCAAATTCCTTTACATCTCCAACAAGCGGAATCATAATTTCCGGCTTCAGGTTCCAGTCCGGATGCGCCTTCTTAACCTCGATTGCTGCACGGATCACAGCCTTGGTCTGCATCTTGGCAATTTCCGGATAAGTAACTGCCAGACGGCATCCTCTGTGTCCCATCATCGGGTTGAATTCATGCAGGCTGTCGATCATGGCCTTGATTTCATGAACACTCTTATTCTTCGCCTTCGCAAGCTTCTCAATATCCGCTTCCTCGGTCGGAACGAACTCATGAAGCGGAGGATCCAGAAAACGGATGGTTACCGGATTTCCTTCGAGTGCTTCATAAAGCTCCCTGAAATCTCCCTGCTGATAAGGAAGAATCTTTTCGAGTGCAGCTTCTCTTTCTTCTACGGTATCGGAACAGATCATTTCACGGAATGCCGCAATACGGTCTTCCTCAAAGAACATATGCTCCGTACGGCAAAGTCCGATTCCCTCTGCCCCAAGCTCTCTTGCTCTTCTGGCATCATGGGGCGTATCGGCATTGGTACGAACCTTTAACCTGCGATACTTGTCTGCCCATGCCATAACACGTCCGAACTCTCCGGCGATCTTTGCATCTACCGTCTTAATCTGTCCATCATAAATCTTTCCTGTTGTACCATCAATGGAAAGGTAATCTCCTTCATGGAATTCCTTTCCGCCTAAGGTAAAGGTCTTATTGGCTTCATCCATCACAATGTCACCACAGCCGGAAACACAGCAGGTTCCCATACCACGGGCAACAACGGCTGCATGGCTTGTCATACCGCCACGTACCGTAAGAATCCCCTGTGACACCTTCATACCGGTAATATCTTCGGGAGAAGTCTCCAGACGGACCAGAACGACCTTCTCGCCCTTTCCTGCCCAGTTCTCTGCATCCTCTGCGGAGAAAACAATCTTACCGCAGGCTGCACCGGGAGATGCGCCAAGTCCCTTTCCAATCGGGGTAGCTGCCTTTAATGCGTCTGTATCGAACTGCGGATGTAATAAGGTATCCAGGTTACGAGGATCAATCATGGCTACTGCCTCTTCTTCCGTTCTCATACCTTCATCCACCAGATCACAGGCGATCTTAAGGGCCGCCTGCGCGGTTCTCTTACCATTACGTGTCTGCAGCATATAAAGTTTTCCGTGTTCTACGGTAAATTCCATATCCTGCATATCTCTATAATGATCTTCCAGTGTCTTACATACTTCGGTAAACTGTTTGAATGCTTCCGGGAACTTCTGCTCCATCTCTGCAATCTTCATCGGTGTGCGGACACCTGCTACAACGTCCTCTCCCTGTGCATTCGTTAAGAATTCACCGAACAATCCCTTCTCACCGGTTGCCGGATCACGGGTAAATGCAACACCGGTACCACAGTCGTCTCCCATATTACCGAATGCCATGGACTGTACGTTGACTGCTGTTCCCCAGGAATAAGGAATATCGTTGTCACGACGGTAAACATTCGCACGAGGATTGTCCCAGGAACGGAATACGGCTTTGATTGCGCCCATCAGCTGCTCCTTCGGATCATCCGGGAAGTCCTCACCAATCTTCTCTTTGTATTCTGCCTTAAACTGGGCTGCCAGTTCTTTAAGGTCTTCCGTGGTAAGCTCAACATCCTGCTTCACGCCACGCTTTTCCTTCATCTGGTCAATCAGTTCTTCAAAATATTTCTTTCCCACTTCCATAACAACATCGGAATACATCTGGATAAATCTTCGATAGCAGTCCCACGCCCAACGGGGATTTCCGGACATCTCTGCAATGGCATTCACCACTTCTTCATTCAGACCAAGATTGAGTATGGTGTCCATCATTCCCGGCATGGAAGCACGCGCTCCGGAACGGACGGATACGAGCAGCGGGTTCTTCTTATCTCCAAACTTCTTACCGGTAATCTCTTCCATCTTTCCTATGTACTCATCAATCTGTGCACGGATCTCTTCATTGATCTCGCGTCCATCCTCATAGTACTGTGTGCAGGCCTCTGTCGTAATTGTGAATCCCTGCGGTACAGGAAGGCCGATATTGGTCATCTCTGCAAGGTTTGCACCCTTGCCGCCGAGCAGATTTCTCATGTCAGCGCTTCCTTCCTTAAATAAGTAAACCCATTTTTCCATAATTTTCTTCTCCTTTTCCCTCAAAATTTGATGTTACCCCTAATGAATTCAGTATAACATAATATCAATCACTACGCATTAAAATTCTGTTTATCTTAAGCATTAATTCTTCTTTTAATCCGGGATAAAGGAATCAAAGATAAACACATCAAAATGCTTCTTTGCCTCATCTAACTCCTGCTGGCTTTTGATTGTCCAGGCTGCTGCCATATTGCCATAAAGGCCACGGCAGATTTTTCTGGATAAAACGTCTGCATGCTTGTGATTATATGCCACAAAATCCGGCTTCGTCAGGAAATTCAGTAATAGGTTCTGCAGAATAAAATACAGCGGTCCTTTGAATTCCCCTGTACGCAAAAAAGCTTCCGCAAGCTGTCCACGCACCACTTCCTTATGATGCCTGCGATACCAGAACACAGCAAGAGGATTAAAGGACTCCATGCAGTACAGTCCCTGATAGTTTCTCAGCAAAGCATCTGCCTTCTCACATACCGTAAGATCCGTAAGTTCCACCTTCAGTTCCACAATAAGCGGTACTTTTCCATCTACCAGTTTCAGCACATCCTCAAACAGGGGAATGGTTTCTACGCTCCTGCACAAATGAAACTTTTGTAACTCCTCATAGGTATAGTCACATACCTTACCTTCCTGTCCGCAGACCCTCTGTAACGTAAAATCATGGAAGACTACCGGAATCTTATCCTTTGTCACCTGCACATCCAGCTCGATTCCATATCCGGCATCCACCGCTTTTCGGAAAGCTGCCATGGAATTTTCCGGTGCCGGTGTTTCATTATCGTGTAATCCACGATGTGCATAATACACATTTAAAAACTTCTTCCGTTCACGCCGGTTCGTAAGCCTTGGCATAATCATTAGCAAATACAGCACAACAAGTACTGCCAGAATCATAACGATCACTTTTAACCAAATTAATACTGCTATTGTTTTCATTTGTTTCTTACCTGATTTCTTATGTAAATTTCTCTCCCGTCAATACATAACTCCCTCTAATCATCCACATCAAAATGCTCGAGGACGCTTGCCTTCTTATCCGGTCTGGTATCTCCGTGATGTACCTGCATCATTGTAATAAACGCCAGCACCGAGAACACGAACGCATATGGGAACAGTGTCCTATAGGAAACCTTCTCGAGCAGGAATCCTGACAGAACCGGTGTCAGAATCTGTGCAGCCATGGAAAAGGTATAATAGGTTCCTGTAAACTTACCAATATCACTTCCCTTACTCATCTCGACAATCATCGGGTAGGAGTTGACATTGATCGCCGCCCATCCAATACCGATCACAGCAAATGCCACATTAATCAGTGCATGATAGTTGTTTGCAAAGATTGCAGCGAAATAGCATCCGCTCATCAGCACAATTCCCACCAGAATGGTCTTCTTCCGTCCAATCTTTCCTGCCAGATTGCCAATGGGAACATAGCTCAAAATAGCAGCTACGGTTGCGACCATCAGACAGTCTGCAAAACCTCCGCCTTCCAGATGCCATACCACCTTGGTGTAACGGGAAAACGCTGTCGTAACCGCATTATAAGCGGTGAACCACAGGAAAATGGAAGCCAGCAGGAATCCCATGCTGCGCTTTACTTCTGCAGGCATCTGATGCTTTACCGCACTGCCATCCTTTGCGGCTTCCTCTGCTTCGATGGTATCCTCGGTTTCCACCTTTAATCCAGTGCTGTCTTCATAGGTTCTGATCTCTTCTGCAACCTTTTCCTTTATCCTTTTCTCGGAAATGGTAATTGCCAGAATGCCGACCGAAACTGCCATCAGTGCAGCCACACTGACAAACAACGGCATATAGTCCGGACGCTCTCCCTTACCAACCAGGAGCTTAATCATGATCAGTGTATACACACCTCCTACGGCTCCCATCAAATTGATAATGGCATTTCCCTTACTCCTTAATTTGTTCGGTGTCAGATCCGGCATCAGTGCCACCGCAGGTGAACGGTACAGTCCCATGGATACCAGCAGGGCGAACAGGGAAACGATGAACAAGACCATATTTACCCTTCTGTCTGCGACAGGCAGCAAAAGCAGGAAAATGACCGCAAGTACGGTTCCCGTCACAATAAACGGCATTCTCTTTCCAAATCCTGTATCGGTCTTATCCGATATCGCACCGAAAATCGGCAGCAGGAAGATGGCAAGCACATTATCCGCCGCCATGATGGCTCCGGTCAGTGTCTCTCCGATTCCAAAGGTGTTCTGCAGGATCAGTGGAATAATGCTGTCATACATCTGCCAGAACGCACAAATGGAAAGAAAGGCCAGACCGATTAACACAGTTCTTTTGTAATTCAGTTTCATAGTCAGGACTCCCTTACATTTTGCTGTTTATTTTGTAACATATAAAAACACTCGCAAATCCGCACTTCGTGCTCTCTTGCGCTCATTATATCATAAACCCTATGATCCTTCTATATGTTTTTCACCATACAATTGCTCCATATCGTCTGCTTTCAATCACCAAATAAATACAACATTTTATTTGCCAGACCCTTGACAATATAGGATATATCCTATATTATGTTAGTAGTTAAGAAAATACTTTACCAATGAAAAGGAGCCTATAGATGCCTGTAATCTCCAGATTTTATTGAATTGTCATTAAAATGTATCTTCGTCAGAAAGAGCATAATCCTCCACATCTGCATGCAATCTAGGGAGATTATGTGGGGCTCTTCTCACTGGAAGAGGGCGAGATGTATGAAGGCGATATTCCTGTCAAAGAGCAGAAACTGATCAAAAATTTCATTCTGCACTACAGGGAGCAACTTTATGATATGTGGAAAACTCAAAACTTTTATCTTCTTCCACCAATCGAATAATTTTTAGGAGGCTCATTATGTCACACAAAATCCAATCCGCTACCATGTTAGATCCTTTAAAAATCCAGGCATTATTTTTAACCGGAGAGGTCATTCAATATAATCTTGAGAACCTCTTTCCATCTCTCCCCCAGTTCAGGGCTCTGCAATCTGATCCCGCCCTTTCCTCCAGACTTACACTGGACCCCGGAGGATACGGCGTCTCCTGGTCAGATGAACTGGATCTCGACGCAGAAACCATATGGGAAGACGGTACACTCATCCGGATAGAAATGGTAAATCCCTCCAAAATGCTTGCCGGAAGTCTGGCACGTGCAAGAGATTATGCTGCCCTCACACAGAAGCAGCTCTCCGAAAGAACTGGAATCTATCAATGTGATATCAGCAAAATTGAACGTGGAAACGCTAATCCTTCCCTGTCCACACTGCAGCGGCTTGCAGATGGAATGGATATGCAGTTAAAAATCGAATTTATTCCACGGAATTCCGCACATCCATTGTGATTTTCCTTGAAAATCCAACGATTTTATGTATAATAAGATTTGTATGTCCAACAATAAAATCGAGAAAACAGAGGTAAGAAAATGATTCAGGCAAATAATGTAACTTTACGAATCGGCAAGAAGGCCCTCTTTGAGGATGTAAACATCAAATTTACCGAGGGAAACTGCTATGGTCTGATCGGTGCCAACGGTGCCGGAAAGTCCACATTTTTAAAGATATTATCCGGTGCTTTGGAAACAACAAGCGGTGATGTTACCATCACTCCCGGCCAGCGTCTTTCAGTCCTCGAACAGGATCACTTCAAATATGATGCTTATCCGGTTATGGATGTCGTTATTATGGGTAATGAACGCCTTTACCAGATTATGAAGGAAAAGGACGCCATCTATGCCAAAGAGGATTTCAGTGACGAAGATGGTATCCGTGCCAGCGAACTTGAAGCGGAATTTGCAGAAATGGACGGCTGGGAAGCCGAAAGCAATGCCGCCATGTTATTAAACGGTCTTGGCATTGATCCTTCCTTACACTATGCTATCATGAAGGACTTAAACGGTAATGACAAGGTGAAGGTTTTACTTGCGAAAGCACTGTTCGGTAATCCGGACATTCTGCTTCTCGACGAGCCTACGAACCACCTGGATCTCGATGCGATTGCATGGCTTGAAGAATTCCTCATCAACTTCGAGAATACCGTTATCGTTGTATCCCATGACCGTTACTTCTTAAATAAAGTATGTACCCACACCGCAGACATCGACTATGGCAAGATTCAGCTTTACGCCGGAAACTACGACTTCTGGTTTGAGTCCAGTCAGTTATTAATCAAGCAGATGAAGGAAGCCAATAAGAAGAAGGAAGAAAAAATCAAGGAATTACAGGAATTTATCTCCCGCTTCTCTGCAAACGCAAGTAAATCCAAGCAGGCAACCAGCAGAAAGCGTGCCCTTGAAAAAATCGAGCTGGATGAAATCAAGCCCTCCAGCCGTAAATATCCTTATATTGACTTCCGTCCCGATCGTGAAATCGGTAATGAGGTTCTCTCTGTAGAAGGAATCTCCAAGACCATCAACGGAGAAAAGGTATTGAACAACATTTCCTTTATCATGGGACATGAGGACAAGATCGCTTTTGTCGGAAGCAACGAGCTTGCAAAGACGACTCTCTTCCAGATTTTAATGGGCGAAATGGAACCCGATGAAGGTACTTATAAATGGGGTGTTACCACCTCCCAGGCCTATTTCCCGAAGGACAGTACGGCTGAATTTGATAACAACCTGACGATTGTGGACTGGCTGACCGGCTACTCTCCGGTTAAGGATGTCACCTATGTACGTGGCTTCCTTGGCAGAATGCTTTTCGCCGGTGAGGACGGTGTGAAGAAGGTAAAGGTTTTATCCGGTGGAGAAAAGGTACGCTGTCTGCTTTCCAAGATGATGATCAGCGGTGCAAACTGTCTGGTTCTCGATGAACCCACCAACCACCTGGATATGGAGTCCATCACTGCCCTGAACAACGGACTGATCAAGTTCCCCGGTGTTGCACTCTTCTCCTGCCACGATCACCAGTTTGTACAGACAACGGCAAACCGTATTATGGAAATCCTTCCGGACGGAACGCTGATTGACAAGATCACCACCTATGACGAATATCTCGAAAGTGATGAAATGGCACGTAAGCGTACCGTTTATACCAAGCAGGACGGCGAAGACGACGATTAAGCTTCGTCTTCTGCTTACACCCTGTATCCGCAAGATCGTATGCATAAGAAAGGAACAACGAATTGAAAGCAATTGATCTGCATGTACATTCTACAAAATCAGATGGCAGTTACACTCCGACTGAGCTTGTAAATTATGCATTGGAAAAGGGCTTATCCGCATTTGCCCTGACTGATCACGATACCACAGACGGGATTACCGAAGCGCTTGCTGCTGCAAAAGGCAAAAATATCGAAGTGATTCCCGGAATTGAATTTTCCTCAGAATATGAAGGCCGCGATATCCATATCGTCGGTCTTTATATTGATTATGAAAGTGATTATTTTAAAAGACGTCTCGTACACTTCGTCAATGGCCGTAAAATCCGTAACGTTGAAATGTGCACACGTCTGACCGAACATGGCATGCCTGTAACCTATGAGGAACTGGAAGCAGAATTTCCCGACTGCGTACTGACAAGAGCACACTACGCCAAATATCTTTTGAAGCATGGATATGTAAAGAGTGTCAGGGAAGCCTTTGACCGCTATATCGGTGATCACGGTCCCTGCTTTGTTCCCCGTAAAAAGATTACCCCTATGCGGGCGGTAGAAATCATCCTGAAGGCCGGCGGATTTCCGATTCTGGCTCATCCCTGCCTTTATCACATGGGAAAGGAGCAGTTGGACAGGCTGGTTGCTTCCTTAAAAGATATCGGGCTTATGGGAATTGAAGCCATTTATTCTACTCATACCTCTGCGGATGAAAGACAGATCCGTGCCCTTGCAAAAAAGTACGATCTGTGCATCAGCGGCGGCTCCGATTTCCATGGTACTGCAAAACCCGGTCTTGATCTTGGCACCGGCTATGGGAAGCTTTTTGTACCCGAAGAAGTACTGACTACAATCAAAGAAAAAAGGAATTACATGATGAATCATCCTGAACTTTATAAGAAAACCAAAATTTTATTTACCGATATGGACGGAACCCTGTTAAACCACAAAAAACAGGTTACCGATTATACCGGAGAAGTCCTGATGAAATGGACGGATGCAGGACATAAGCTCGTTCTTTGCTCCGGCAGGGATATCAATAATCTCAAATACACTAAAGAAATGCTGAATCTCAACTATAAAGGCATGTATCTGATTGGTTATAACGGCGGTGAAATCTATGACTGTGAAACCGGACAGGTGCTTTACCGGATCGGTCTGAAGCTTTCCCAGGTAAATTATGTGGCAGACCTCGCTGCTTCCTTCAAGATTCACTTCCATACCTATTCAGAGACCCACATTATTTCTCCGACAATGGATGAGGGACTTGCCTACTATCAGCGTTTTATCAACACTCCTACCATTGTCAATCCGGATATTTTTTCTGTTCTCCACGTAGAACCATGTAAGTGCCTGCTCATTGAGCGCAAAGACACCGAAAAGCTGGAACAGCTTCGCAAGGCTCTTCTTCCCTGGGCAGAAAAGGAAGGAATCTCCCTTGCCTATTCCAATCCCTATTATCTGGAAGTATTTCCTGCCGCTTCCGGAAAAGGTGCTGCGGTTCGCAAGCTCTGTGAACTGCTTTCTATCAATCCGGCTTTCAGCCTAGCTGCCGGAGACGCCGAAAATGATATCTCCATGATTACAGAAGCCGGAATGGGAATTGCCATGACGAATGCAACCGAAGCTGTCAAAAAAGCCGCCACAACCATTACCTTATACGATAATGATCACGACGGCTTAGCCAGAACAATTATTGATATGATATGATGCCAAGGTCAGCCATGCGGAAATGATTGTGCAAGATGACCGTGGGAGCTTGCTCACTAAGGGCAGCTTATACAATCATTTCTATAGGACGGACGCCCGACATGAAATAAGCTGCCGGAAAACACGTATATTTGTTAGCCAATCTGTACCATCCGGCAGCTTATGAATGGGCATGGCTCTGAATAGTTATGTAATAATTAAGCAGCTTTCTTCTTATCATATCCGTGAAGATAAAGAAGGATCAGACCAAGTACTGCTCCACCAATAATATTTCCAATCGTAACGGGAACCAGATTTTTCACAAAGAACCCATAGAGATTTAAGGATGCAAGCTGATCTGCCGTATATCCGTAGGTATCCATTGCAACCTGCACATAATTCTGGTTTCTGGCTGCGATCAGCCCTGCCGGAATATAATACATATTGGCAATGCAATGCTCATATCCTGCTACCACGAACAGCATAATCGTAAAGAAGCAGGCAAAGAGCTTACCAACAATATCCCTTGCACACATCGCCATCAGAACAGCAGCACATACCAGAATATTACAAAGAATTCCGGAGCACAGTGCCTGTCCAAAGGACATATTTACCTTTCCCATCGCCACCTTAATCGTATATGCTCCAAGCAGTCCGGAGGAATAATTCAATTGTCCGGAAATCACATTCACAACCGCCAGTAAAATAGAACCCACAAAATTTCCCACATAAACTACAAACAGAAATTTAATCAAATCCCATATGGTGCAGGCTCCTTCTGCATTTCCCATTGCCATCAGGCAGTCTCCGGTAAACAGCTCTGCCCCTAGAAGTACAACCATCATCAGTCCAACCGGAAAGACACATCCTGCCACCAGTCGTGAAAGACCGACATTCGTAACTGCATGAGCTGCCACATTGCTTGCTGATGCGCCAAACGCAATCATCATTCCTGCTAAAACAGCCCGTCCAAATACCTTATGTGTTCTAACATTCATTTTTGTTTTGCATCCATCAATGTACTTCTGTACATCCTCTTTTACGGAATAATAGTTGTCTGTTCCCATGCTCTATCTCGCTTTCTTTCAATGATTGTATGATTCATTAAGTGTCCAGGTACCGTTCGCACTAACCTCAAGCTGCGCCTTCGGCTTGCTTTCGCTAAGTGATTCCTTCGGCTCTACATGCACCTGTTTCACTAAACTCATGCTTCGTCTTCGCCTCGCATTCGTTAAGTGTCCAGGTACCGTTCGCACTAACCTCAAGCTGCGCCTTCGGCTTGCTTTCGCTAAGTGCTCTACATGAAAAAGCGGAGCATATATATTCTATATGTTCCGTCTTACAGGGTTGGGCTATTCTAAAATAGTCAACAGCTCGTAGGGGAATCGAACCCCTGATTCCGCCGTGAGAGGGCGGCGTCTTAACCGCTTGACCAACGAGCCATATCAAGTGCGATCCATCTGCATCGCACTTGATTATTCTATTATATATTTAGAAATAATGCAAGCACTTTTTTGCAATTTTCATATAATTTTTTAACTTTCCTAACTTTTATTTTCTTATATTGATTCTTACGATTGGCTATGCTATACTTTCGCCGTATTTAATTTCATACAGTCAAATAAGCTGTAATAACAAGGTTACTAATTTAAAGGAGCTTTATTATGAAAAAGAAATTATTATCCTGTTGTTTATGTGTTGCTTTGCTCTTTTCCATGAGTGCCTGTGGCACAAGTATCGGAACATCCGGTTCTACCGGTCAGACCGCTGCTGATACTTCTGAATCTGCGGAAAGTACAAATGATAATACCGACGTAGAGGAAACTGCAGATGATGCCTCTGATGAAACCATCAGCGGAATGCCAAATCCGATTGTACCGGTTAGCGATGCTTCTGAATTCGAAAATAAGCTTGGTATCACCATCATGCCGGATCTTATGGATGACGATTATCAATTATCCATTATCGGAGATACTGTCGCACAGATCGAGTTTGATAAGGAAGGTGTCGACGGCGATCCCATTGTCTGTACCCTGCGTGCTACCAAAGATACAGAAGCAGCCAAATCCTTAAGCGGCATTTATGACGGTATGGAGGAAGAAAATCTGACCTTTACACTGGATGACGGGAACGAACTTCCTGTCCTTTTGAAGATTCCGGGAACACTCCCATGTAAGGTGTATGAATTTGCCATCAGCGATGTCAATTACAGCTTCGAATATTCCGGCCAGATGAGCCAGATGATGTTCGCTGAAGTATTTGATTCTGTGCTTGTTGCAATCGGAGCAAACGGAACCGATACTGAATAAAAACTGTTTCCATTTGCATCATATTACAAGACCTCCGGAGCATTCATTGTTTATCCGGAGGTCTGTTTTTCATCATTAGTGTAACCCTATGAAATTAATTCCTATAAGTTTTTCATTTCTTTCTGAACAAGCAGAAATGCACCTGTCAGCATCAGAACACCTGCAACCGTAAGGATACCCTGCATAAGCCATCCCGTATTTCCGGATAACAACGCTGCAAGGACTGTTCCGGCAATATTGAAACACAGATGTAACAGAATCGGCAGGAAAACCGTTCTGCACTTTCCGGCAACATATCCTAAAACCAGTCCCACTGCAAAAGCATAGATCCCCTGTACCAGATTCATATGTAAAATCCCAAAGAACAATGCCTGAATTACATTTGCTGTTGCAAACTTCACCCCTGCACTCCGAAGGAAACGCAACGTGAGTCCACGGAAAAGAAGCTCTTCGGAAATGGGTGCCAGTATCACCGTAGCTAACAAAGAGATCCAGGTTGTTTCACCAATACCAACCGTCTTAACGAGTTGCGAATAAGCTTCCATTGCATTCGGGAAAGCCAGAGTTGCAATATTTAATAGGAAATCAATTACAAGCTGTAATCCAACACCTGCCAGTATACACATCAATACTGTCCGCACGTTGACACAATCTTTAATCGGCCGGTTCACATTCTTTCTTTTAACCAGAATACCATACCAGACCGCTGCTCCAATCAGTGTCAGTATCTGTGCCACAACGACGGCATAAATAATAAATTGCATAATATAATCCGTAACTGCTGCCTGTAACGCTGCCGGGTCATTCAGAAGTTCGGCTTCTCCGTTCATTGCAATACGCACAGAATAGACTACTGTACCAATTACACTGCATGTAAGCCCTGAAAGCACCTGTATCATTAATGTTGCAAGTAATGGTACAACACTTAACACATAGTACCCTGCTTTTCCTTTTTGTTTCTCCATGACTGCTCCTTCACTTCATAAACCAGAATTCATTTCTATAGGGCAAACGCCCGACATGAAATAAGTTGCCGGAAAGCACGTATATTGATCAGCTAATCTGTACAATCCGGCAGCTTATGAATGGACATAGCTCTGAATAGTTATAAGAAAATAAATTTACAGATAAACAGTACTGCAAGTACATACATTAACGGTGTGATCTTCTTTGCTTTTCCTGATATCAGGTTAATTACCACATAGGAGATAACTCCGGCTGCAATACCCTCGGAAATGCTGTAGGTAAGCGGCATTGCAATCAATGCAAGATATGCCGGAACAGCTTCTGTAAAATCATTAAAATCAATTGCTGTAACAGCAGAGATCATCAGGAAACCTACAAACAATAATGCCGGAGCTGTTGCAAAGCTCGGAATAGTAATAAAAATCGGAGAAAGGAAAACAGCAAGCAGGAACAAAAGTCCTGTTACAACAGAAGAAAGACCTGTTCTTCCGCCTTCAGCCACACCTGCAGAGCTTTCTACGAAGGTCGTTGTTGTAGAAGTACCAAGCACTGCACCTGCTGTCGTTGCAATCGCATCTGCAAGAAGTGCTTCCTTAATACGGGGAAGCTTTCCTTCTTTGTCCAGCATATCGGCCTTGGTTGCACATCCGATTAAGGTTCCAAGTGTATCAAAGATGTCAACAAAAAGGAATGCGCATACAATTGCAACAAAGTCAAATGCTCGCAGGCTGGAGAAATCGGCCTTGAAACACTGTCCGAAAACGGAAGAAATTGCTCCGAGGTTAAAGCTGCTCCATGCCGGAATCAGGGAATAATATCCTGCATCCGGAGTAACCACATATAATCCGGTAAGCTGGCAGATAATACCCAGAATCCATGTTGCAAAAATACCAATCAGGATTGCACCCTTTACCTTCTTTACATAAAGAACTGCAATAATAAAAATACCAATCACTGCCAATAATGCAGAAATACCGGAAGTATGGAAGTCTGCAGTGAAGTCAACAATAGAAACCAGTGTGGAATCATTGTTTACAACAATTCCTGCATTCTGAAGACCAATAAAAGCAATGAATAAGCCAATACCAACGGAAACCCCCTTTTTTAACTGAAGCGGAATTGCATTGAAAATAGCTTCACGGACATTCGTAAGGGACAATACAATGAAGATGAGACCTTCTACGAATACGGCAAATAATGCGATCTGCCAGGAATAACCCATAGATCCGCATACCGTATATGCAAAATACGCATTTAATCCAAGTCCCGGTGCCAGTGCAAACGGATAATTTGCAAGCAGCGCCATACATATGGTTCCGATAAAGGATGCAATCGCTGTTGCAATCAATACTGCCTGTGCATCCATTCCGGATGCAGACAAAATACTGGGGTTTACTGCAAGAATGTATGCCATGGTCATAAAGGTAGTAATACCTGCTACAACTTCCGTGCGGACATTCGTACCATTTTCTTTCAGTTTAAAAAATTTTTCTAACATAACTATCTCCATTCCTTTTGTTGTTGTGGAATATCTGTGCCTATATTTATTAAATCCAAAATTATCTTTTCAATGAATTTTCAGAACCCGGCTTACAGATTTTATTTTCCTTCATATGTAATAACGGATGCCACATCGTAATTGGCAAGCTTAGCTCTTCCATTTAAGCCTGCAAGCTCCATCATAAAGATTACCTTCACTACCTCGCCGCCAAGCTGCTCGATCAGCTTAATTGCAGCCTCTACCGTACCGCCTGTTGCAATCAGATCATCTACAAGAACAACCTTCTGTCCCGGCTTAATCGAATCCCTGTGCATCTCAATCGTTGCAGTACCATATTCCAAATCATAGGTCTGTTCAATGGTTTCACAGGGCAGCTTGCCCTTCTTGCGGATCAGTACAAACGGCTTGCCCATTGCATAGGCAATCGGTGCTCCCAGAATGAATCCACGGGACTCCGCACCTGCAATCACATCAAACTCTACTCCATCCAGCAGCTTGATCATGGAATCAATCGCAAGCTTAAATCCCTCTGCATCCTGCAGCACGCTCGTCACATCACGGAAAATAATCCCCTGCTCCGGGAAATCCGGAATACTGCGAACATAATCTTTCAGTTTCTTCATGTTATAACCACTCCCATTCTATTTATTGCTTATATCATTTGATCTGCAAATTGTCTCCCTGCCAAAGCAGTTCCCACAATTCAACACATATATCATTATATTTTCTCTCATGAAAAAAGGCAAGGAGAAGTTAACTTTCAAGTTCTTTCCTTTCAGGTTCTTCAGGGACTGTCTCATATGATTATTCATTCCAGTAAAGAGTGACTTTCTTTTCTGCTTCCTGTTCTTCTAGTAAACATCTTTCCTGTAGTTCTTTGATTATTTGTTCTTTACTTGCACCTAATTTTTTGCCAAATGAAATAATAGACTTAATTGTATTTTCACGTTCTTTCTCAGCTCCAATCTCTTCCCCGATCTTTTGACCGATCTCTTTTCCAATCTCTTTTCCAATCTCTTTTCCAATCTCCCTCTCATCCCTTCGGATCAGTTCAATTTCACGTTCCTCGTCATATTCAAAAATGCTCATCTTAATTACCTCCGCTTTCTGCTTCGATAAAAATTCTTTCAATATATTATGCTGGATACAGTATTCAATTGCTTCTTCCACAGCCTGCTCCAAAGACATATTCATGCTGTTGCACCGGACCTGTTCTACATATTGGGTATACTGCTTTAATACCGGACACTTTTCCTTTAAATCTTCATTCATCCTGGGATTAATATTTAGTATCGTTACCTTTAATTCCAGTTCCGGATCTTTTGTCGGTACTTCAAACGCCTCTGACAATCTGAGAATTCTTTTCTCTGGCTTATCTTCTACTCCATTATAGAATACCACAAAATGCGGTGTTGGTAACTTAATTAATTTGGAACTGTACAACGATTGATCTTTCACATAAACCTGTAATAGCTCTGCCACATAAAATAAATCTCTAAGTGGCATGTTCAGATTGTAAGTAGACTGGTGTTCATATAGGTTCACCTCGTTCATAATCAAAAAGGAAATGTCATTCTGCATTCCCATATAAATTGCATTGTCCAACATGTTAAACGTAATCTGTGATGCATCTGCATAGTTTGTCCCATTTAGGGCATTATACAGAGACAGCGCATTCTCCGGCTCCCTAAACAACATCCGGCTTACCGTATCTTTATAATTTCTCTGTACTTTTGTTCCTTTTGCTATTGCTTCTTTTGTTGATACATCTGTTGCTGTTATTGCTGCATCTTTTGTCATTGCTTTAGTGATCTTTGCTTCTCCCATTTTCTTCCTCCCTTTGCAGGAAGATAGAAATAAACCTCTGAATATTCCATAACCAATAAACATTCACCCGGTCAAACAAACCAATGTCTGCTTTCCTTCCTCCCGCCTTTTCAATTGTTAAAATGTGATTTAAAAGCATGGATTTCAGAAAACTTCTGTTTTCATAGTCAGAATAAATATAAAACCATAGTCAGAATCTTAATCAATTTGATCCTATTTCTATTGCTTATATCTATAAAATTCCAGAACTTCATCAGCATAAGATACCGATGACTTAGATTGGATTAATGAAATATATGCTTTATAGTGAATATATCATACGGAATGATGTGTGTCAATTACCCAAATTATAAAAATCCGATAGTGATATAACACTATCGGATTTCTACTTATGTATTACATACCATAGATGCTATCTTCTGGCATCCCATATTTTCTAATTTTTCAATCAAAAACTCTTAGAGAAGCATATGTGCAATTAGTTTCTTTTAATTACTAATGTAACTGTTAATGTTTCTTCTTCCCCATCTACTTCAAGTCTCTGTTTTATTTCCACTTTATCCCCATCCTTTATTCTAGCAGATATATTATCATAATATCTAACATTTTTTTTAACTGAATTAGACTTAAATGTAAGATTATCATCTAATTCTGCTCTTACTATTTCCTTTTCCAGTGGAAAGAAAATTGCAAATACATCCGTATCATCGAATTCAACTTCCTGTCCATTCTCCACAATGACTTTTTTATTTGTATCATCATTAAAGATTACAAATTTAGGCTCTGTAATAATCCCATTAAATGTAGCTATCCATTCGGCTCCCGGCAATGTCGATTCCATATCAATCCCCTCATACACTACCTGCTCTGATTCCGTCTCAGGAGCGGTTTCTTTTGTGCTTTCAATTTCTGCGGACTCTTCTGGTTCCGTAACTTCTGTACTCTCACCCTCTGCCGGTTCTGTTGTTTCTTCCAGATCACTTACTACTTCTGTGATTTCTTCCTCTGAAATAGGCGTAGCTGCCTGATCTGATCCACAGGCACTAAGAAATATTGTGAGCATCATTGACATTGTAAGTGCCACTAAAATACCTGGGTTCTCTGTTCTCTTTTTCATAAAAATCATCCTCCCTTTAAAAGTGCGAATTCATAGAATCATTTAACTTCTATATCATTCCGTTCACTTTTCTTTTATGATATGTAGTTACGTTATATATAGTAACTAAGTACATGTGATTCGTCAAGTAATTACTTTTTGAATAGTATTGTTATATAAAGTAATATCATCTCTTACAAAATCAACTTATATTTTCAGGAGTCATTATGCAGAATGTTGTTTTTTCTATGAAAGAATACGGACATGTCGAAATTCAACTTAAAGAAATAATGGAGAAACGCGGGATTACGAGAAATGCCCTTGCAAGGGCTACGAATACGCGTTTTGAAGTAATTAATAAATGGTATCAGGGTCATGTTGAAAAACTGGATACCGATGTACTTGCCCGAATTTGTTACATTCTGGATTGTACCCCCGGAGATATTGTGATATACACGGTATCCAAAGAATAATACTGGAGTGGCATGGTAATGTAAAAAGCCTGTCCAATTAAAGACAGGCTCTTATTTCGTATATGAAAAGCTTTTATTTTATTGTATAAGGATACAGATTGCAAAGCTTTAATGGTCCATACCATTCACACTCCGTATCCATCGGCATTTTTGCCGGAATCAGAACTTCATATTGTTTATGCAGATATTCAAACTGTAAATGAATTGTCAGATCCCTTCTCTGTGCCAGCTTTTCCATAAACCACCTTGGATAAGAACACCATCTTCCCATTTTCAATGTAATCTCGGCATTCTGTCCTGCTGCAAGAACCTGTTTTGCTCCCTCGGTACAGGCATAACTGTATGCTGATACCGGAACACTATCCGTATAATATCCACAAATGATACATGCATAGGCTTCCAGTCCATCCACCTCTTCCGTAGGCGTTGTGATGGTTTTCCATTCAAACTGGTGAGAGTGTCCTCCCTCCTGCTTTCCACCATTTTCCTGCAAAATACTGCTGTTTCCACTTCCCTGTGGATAGTGGATCACATAATCGTTCTTTGAAGTTGTCAGAGGAATCAATGTGTAAGTAGAAAACCGGTCCGATCCAAAAGTCAGCTTTCAAAGCCAAAATACAAGACGGAAAGAACACTCTGTGTTCTTTCCGTCTGTCTTCCTGTCATGCAAGCAGCTTTCTGCCGTCGCATAACATCTGTTATTTAGTTTGTTTTATATCTTTTTCACGATAACGCAAAATCAAACAGGCTGATCTGGTTCGATTCCGGCAGGTCCCCGAGGATCCCGAGGTCACTCATCAGGTCAATGATGGTCTTTGAAGCCTTTGTACGCATCCGGAAATCATCCTTCGAAAGGAACGGGCCGTCCTTGGCTGCTTCGACGATTGCATCGGCAGCTTTTTCACCAAGTCCGTCAATACTGCTTAAGGACGGCATGATCTTTCCGTCGAAAATCTGGAAGTTCCGGGAATGTGCCCGGAAAATATCGATTGGCTCAAATTCAAAGCCCCGGGCATACATTTCCTGCACAATCTTCATATCCTTCAGGGTATCCTGTTCCTTCTTACTTAAGGAATCACTCCGGCTCTTATAATCCTTCATCACATCCTCTAAGTGCTTCTGTCCCTGACACATGATTTCATAGGAAAATGCCGATGCACGAATGGAAAAATACGAAGCATAGTAGGCCTGCGGATAGTTGATCTTACAGTAGGCAATACGCCATGCCATCATAACATACGCCGCCGCATGGGCCTTCGGGAACATGTACTTGATCTTCTTGCAGGACGCAATGTACCAGTCCGGTACCCCCTGCGCCGTCATGGCCTCTTCCCACTCCGGCTTCAGGCCCTTTCCCTTACGGACACTTTCCATAATGGTAAAGGATAATGCACTGTCCACGCCCATACTGATCAGGTAAATCATAATATCATCACGACAGCAGATACAGTGTGAAATATCTGCAACTCCATCGAGAATCAGGGTCTGTGCGTTTCCAAGCCATACGTCTGTCCCGTGGCCAAGTCCCGAAATACGGATCAGATCCGATAAGCTCTGCGGCTTTGTGTCCAGAAGCATCTGGATAACGAAGTCTGTACCAAATTCCGGAATTCCAAGGGAACCCACAGGACAGCCGCCAATCTGATCCGGCGTAATGCCAAGAGCCGAGGTATTCTGGAACAGGGACATGACCTGCTTATCATCCAAAGGAATCTTCGTCGGGTCAATTCCGGTCAGATCCTGCAGCATACGAATCATCGTCGGATCATCGTGTCCGAGAATATCAAGCTTTAACAGGTTGTGGTCAATGGAATGGTAATCAAAATGTGTGGTAACAATATCCGTTGTCATATCGTTTGCCGGATGCTGCACCGGTGTAAAGGAATTGATGTCCTCACCCATCGGAAGTACGATGATACCGCCGGGATGCTGCCCGGTACTACGTCGGATTCCGGTACACCCCAAAACAATACGGTTGATTTCACAGGTCCGCTTCTTCCTGCCACGTTCCTCGTAATAATTCTTCACATAACCGAATGCCGTCTTATCCGCCAGTGTAGCAATCGTTCCGGCACGGTATGTCTGCCCGGCACCGAAAATAACTTCCGTGTACTTATGAGCCTTACTCTGATATTCCCCGGAGAAGTTCAGGTCAATATCCGGCTCCTTATCTCCCTTAAATCCAAGGAAGGTTTCAAACGGGATGTCAAATCCATCCTTCATCAGCGGCTCTCCGCACCTCGGACAAATTTTATCCGGAAGGTCACATCCGGAAATACCGGCATTTTCCTTGATTTCCGGTGCATCAAAATCATAGTACCGGCACTTCGGACAGCGGTAATGTGCTGCCAGGGAATTTACCTCCGTAATACCTGCCATAAATGCCACCAGGGAAGATCCTACCGATCCTCGGGAACCAACCAGATAACCATCCTCCACTGACTTCCACACCAGCTTCTGTGCAATGATATACATAACGGCAAATCCATTGCTGATAATGGAGTGAAGCTCCTTTTCCAGACGCTCCTCGACGATCTTGGGCAGTTCATCCCCATACAGCTCATGGGCACGGCGGTAACAGATGTCCGTCAATGTCTTATCACTGTCCGGAATAACCGGCGGACATTTATCCGGCCGAACCGGTGCCATGACATCGATCCTGTCCGCAATTTTATTCGTATTGGTAATAACAACCTCTTCTGCCTTGTCACTGCCAAGATACTCAAACTCTGCAAGCATCTCCTCTGTTGTCCGCAGATATAGAGGTGCCTGATTGTCTGCATCCTCAAAGCCCTTACCTGCCATGATAATCCGGCGGTAAACCTCATCCTCAGGATCCAGAAAATGTACGTCACACGTTGCTACCACCGGCTTTCCGTATTCTTCACCAAGCTCCACAATCCGGCGGTTGATGTTCCTGATATCTTCCATGCTGTTAATGGAAGGAACCCTTTCGGATTCGATCATGAACTCATTGTTCCCAAGCGGCTGGATTTCAAGATAATCATAAAAGTTTACAAGCCGCGCAATCTCAGCTTCCGGCTTATCTTCGAGTAACGCCCGATACAGCTCTCCCGCTTCACAGGCGCTTCCCAGAATCAGGCCTTCCCGGTGCTTCATCAGAAAGCTTTTCGGTACACGGGGACGCTTACTGTAATAATCCAGATGTGACGCTGAAACGAGCCGGTACAGATTCTCTCTTCCGACATTGTTCTCTGCTAAAATAATCGCATGATAAGAAGGAAGACGCTTCACAATCTCCTTACTGGAAGCCCCCCATTCATTAACCTGCTTTAAATTCGTAACTCCCTGTTCCTTTAAAAGTGGGATCATCTTTACGAAAATCTCTGCTGTTGCACCGGCATCATCTACCGCACGGTGATGATTTTCAAGGGATATTCCCATGGTCTTGCAGACCGCATCCAATGTATGCTTTGCCTGATTCGGGAAAAGCACACGTGCAATTCCCAGTGTATCTGCATATGTGAAGGTCTTGTTTAACTGCTGCCGCATCACATTTTCTTTGATAAAGCTCATATCAAAGGACGCATTGTGCGCCACCATAACCGCATCCTTGCAAAACTCCATAAATTGAGGAAGAACCTCTTCAATCACCGGTGCATCCATTACCATACTGTCATTGATGCCGGTAAGCTTTTCAATATGATACGGAATCGGCACCTGCGGGTTTACGAAGGTCGAGAATTTGTCTGCGATCTCACCATTGACCACCTTCACGGCTCCGATTTCAATAATCCGGTTGCTTACCGGTGAAAATCCCGTCGTTTCAATATCAAATACTACAAAATCGTGGGTAAAATCCTGCCCCTGCTCATTCACGACAAGCTCCTGCAGATCATCAACGAGATAAGCCTCCATGCCGTAAATGATCTTAAAGAAATCCTGCTTATCCGGATTCGGATCTCCGGCTTCCTTACGCTTTGCCTTCTCCGCTTTCCACAGATCCTCCCAGACATGGTTCGCATCCGGGAATGCCTGTACCACTCCATGATCCGTAATGGCAATTGCCGGATGTCCCCATTGATATGCACGTTTAACAATGTCCTTCGCCTCTGAAACACCATCCATATCACTCATCTTCGTATGGCAGTGAAGCTCTACTCTCTTCCGGACACTTAAATCCTTTCTTGATGTGGTAAAATCAGCAATCTTCTTAATTCCGATGACCGATCCAATCGTCAGCTCCTTATCGAATGCATCGATGGCCGCAATTCCCTTAAGCTTCACGAATGCGTCCATCTTAAGATCTGCCTTTACCTCCGCTACCTGATCGTTGTGCACGAACATCTTAAAGGTCATGGTATCTGTATAATCCGTAATGTCATACATGAGAATGGTACGTTCGTTCTTAATCTCGCGTGAATCCTCACGGATGATCTTCCCCTTTACCGTGACCTCCATCTCTCCCATGATGTCCTCCATGGGCATCACCTCATCCTCAAAGTCACGTCCGTAAATAACATCCGGATTATCCGATTTCTTAATGGCTCTGCGGAAATCTCCGCGATCCTCTCTCTTTCCAAAGCTGCGCTTCTCGAATGGACGCTTCTCTCCGGCTCCCTTGCTGACCGTTCCTTTTCCCTGCTCTGCCGGCTTCTCCGGTGTACCTCCAACGGCTCCTGCATTTGTGGATGAACCTTCTCCTGCTCCTTCCGCATGCCCTGCAGCGCCTGACTCCATTTCTCCCGAAGCTTCCTCTGCGGCCGCTCCCGCCTTACCAAAGGCACGCATTGTGATCTCCCGGATCTGCCGGGAAATCATGATGTCATCCTCTTCCTTATGACGTCCTGTTTTCTTCTCTTTATATTCCATCAGGCATTCTGCCTTAAGTCCACACCGTTCCACAATGATCTTCTCTAAGATCCGCAGAAGCTCCTGCGACTTACTTCTGGCTAAAACCGTATCCTCTGCCGTAATCAGGATCTGATTCTCCTTCGGATAGGAAAGATCTGCCATCTTGAAAATGTTATATTCCACCGGGCTGTATTCCCGCAGCTCAAGCAAAATACTGGACTCATACTCCCTCATCAGATTTTCCGGCGTATACTGCTCCGACAGATGAAAGTTCTCATATAGCTTGACCGTCACCGGATGCTTATCAAAAAACTGCCGTTTGATTTCCTTTTCAACCTTATAGATTGTCTCCTTCGGAATCAGATAATCACTTACAATGCTCACACGGACAAAGTCCCTGCTTTTGGTTGCAGAGACTTTACATACGGTGACCTGTTCAAACAGCTCACTGCTTTTTTTATCCAGATTTAGTTTGGGAAATACATCAAAAAATGATTTTTCCATACCCGTTCTTCTTTCTAACCTACGATTCCCAATGCTCCAGTTCCTCCCGAAGCACGGATAAAAGCTGATCCTCCGGAACCTTGCGGATGATCTCGCCCTTTTTAATCAGAAGCCCTTCATTAATACCGCCTGCAATTCCAAGATCTGCTTCCTTCGCTTCTCCCGGTCCGTTTACGGCACAGCCCATAACGGCTACCTTAATATTAAGCGGGAATTCTGCCACCATCGTTTCTACCTGATTGGCAAGTCCGATAAGATCTATCTTTGTTCTTCCACAGGTCGGACAGGAAACGACTTCAATACCGCCCTTCCGAAGTCCCAGGGTTCTCAAAATAATCTTTGCCGACTTAATCTCCTCCACCGGATCACCGGTAAGCGATACACGGATCGTATCTCCAATTCCCTGATGCAAAATCAGTCCCAGTCCGATCGAAGACTTGATATTTCCGCTGATGATTGTTCCTGCCTCAGTAATTCCTACATGAAGTGGATAATCCGTCTTCTGTGACAGAATCTCGTGTGCCCTGACACACATCAGTACATCTGAGGATTTAATGCTGATGACCATATTTTCATAGCCTTCCTCTTCGATCATATGTACCTTGTCAAGAGCACTCTCCACAATTCCCTCGGCCGTAACGCCATGATACTTTTCCACTAATTCCTTCTCTAAGGATCCGGAATTCACTCCGACACGGATCGGAATGTTATGCTCCTTCGCAGCAGACACAACCGCACTTAACTTCTCACGCCCCCCGATGTTTCCGGGATTGATCCGGATCTTATCTGCTCCGTTTTCAATCGCCGCAATCGCCATTTTGTAATCAAAATGAATATCTGCAACAAGCGGAATATGGATCTGCTTCCTGATCTCCCTGATTGCCTGGGCTGCCTCTAAGGTCGGTACGGTGCATCGGATAATTTCACAGCCTGCCTTTTCAAGCCGCAGGATCTGTGCCACGGTAGCCTCCACATCCTCGGTTCTGGTATTGGTCATGGACTGGATCAGGATGGGATTGCCCCCTCCGATCACCCGGTCACCGATATGAATTACTCTTGTATGTTCACGATTTGCCATCTTAAATCCTCCTGAATCTTATATTTGTATGTCTGCTTCGCAGCCGCTTCGTTGCCTTAATCTCTGGCTCACATGCACGTGCTTCGCACTCTCTGTCTGCTTCGCAGCCGCTTCGTTGCCTTAATCTCTGGCTCACATGCACGTGCTTCGCACTCCCTGTCTGCTTTCAGCAGACGCATGTTCGCTAATAAGTACAAGAAAAACAAATGTCTGCTTCGCAGCCGCTTCGTTGCCTTAATCTCTGGCTCACATGCACGTGCTTCGCACTCCTTGTCTGCTTTCAGCAGACGCATGTTCGCTAATAAGTACAAGAAAAACAAATGTCTGCTTCGCAGCCGCTTGTTTTTCTTTTGTACTTATTATATTATATTACCCCACATACAGCAAAAACGCAAATTTAATCCTCTGCTTTAATGCGGATGATGCGGCTTCCGAAAACCTCCCCCTTTTCATCAATGGCTATGATCTGCAGTGACATCTGCTGCCGCGGCATCCGCTCCATAGGAATCTCAAGACGCACCTTATCGCCAACAGGGAGTACGGTTCCTTCCTTCACCAAAAGCAGCCGGTCATTTTCATCCTTCATATCCACCCAGAAGGTCTCCTTTCCGGCAGCAAAGCTGCTGCGCACCCCTGTCTGCTGCTGTAGGCCGAAGGCCAGTCCTCCCAGCAGAAGTCCGATTCCCAGACTCCATAATCCGATTCCCTTCTTTGCAGTAAGCCATACCTCCTTTTCCTGCCGGAGCAGGCTCCGCTTCCTTTTCCCCAGCCGGAACAGAATGAGATAAAGAAGCATTCCGACCAACAGGCAAAGAATCGGCTTTCGTAAAAAGGGATCCGGAAAACTGGATCTTGGAATTCCGTTTAAGAGAGGCAGAATCACAAGCAGGGCTCCCATGGTAACCGGAATTGCCGTCAGCAGACACCTGCAGAGATGTAACCCCTTCCACTTCCACCTCCTTTTTATGGTCTCACAGTCCTCCAAGGCCCTTAGTACCTCCCGCATGGAAGCATAACGTTCCTTCGGATGCTCTCTTGTACATTTCTGAATCATCTGCTCATAAGAAACAGGGATCCTCCTGTCATACCGGCGCACCGGCCGCCGCTCATAGGGTGGCTTTAGAGGATTAACGCTGGTCAGAAGCTCATGGGCAACCGCCCCAAAGCTGAAAATGTCACATGACACATCCGCCTGTATGCCATTCCACTGTTCCGGCGCACTGTAACCGGGCGTCCCGATACTCACCCGTTCCTCACTCTGGTTGTGACACCGGAAAAAGGCACCTCCCAGATCAATGAGCTTTAAATGTCCTTCCTCCTGAATGATAAGATTGGCAGGCTTCAGATCCCGGTAAACCACCGCCGGATGCTGTTCATGAAGATAAACAAGGATGTCCAGGAGTTCCTTCATCCAGACAATCGCCTGTGTCAGCTCCGGCTTCCCTTGCTGCTCCAGGTACTCCTTTAACGTAACTCCCTCCACATATTCCATCACCAGAAAACCATGCCGGTCCTCCTCAAAATAATCATAAATGTCCGGCAGTCCCGGATGCTTCAATGCCTTTAAAAGCTCCATTTCCCTGCGGATCTCCCGGATCTGTTCCATCTCCTTTATTGCCACCAGACGGTTTAAATGCAGATCTTTCGCTAGCATTACACGCCCTGATGCGCCCTCTCCTATCTTCCGGAGCTGCTCATACTGATTGTTCCAGATTTTTCTCATTGGCATCTCTCCTCCCCTTTCAGCAGGTTCTGATATAAATTGCGGAAAGATTATCCTTTTCGCCCTGCTTCTTCACATAGACAGCGTTTTCCTGAAGTCTTCTTTCAATCTGCCCCTCCTCTAAAATGGAAGCCGGCTCGAACATCTCTCCCCAGCACTGCTTATTATAAAATCCATCCGTACACAGCAAAAATCCCTGTTTCTTTCTCACCCGTCCCCTCCGGATGTCCGGCTTCTGGAACGGAAAGCTCCCCATACACTTCAACAGCCGGTGTCCGCCTCCACTGTGATCCGTTGTCAGAAGTTCCATCCTCTTCTTACGGCAACGATAAATCCGGCTGTCCCCGATATGACAGATCAGATACCGGTGTCCCCAGATCAACAGCAGCGACATCGTTGTCCCGAGCTGTTCTTCTTTTCCCTTCCGATATCTGCAAAACTCCTCATTGATGCTGTATAGGCATCGCATTATACTCTTTTCCATGAAGGAAGCTCTTCTCCCTTTTCCGATCAGATCAACGATCTGCCGGTAAAAGCAGGCAACCATGCGCTCAATCACATAACCGCTTGCCACTTCTCCCTTCCAAAGGCCACCAATACCATCACAAACGATTGCCATCAGTACCCTTCCTCTGCTTGTCATCACCTGTTGGATCGTGATGGAATCCTGATTACAAAGCTGCTGACCGCAGTCCCAATATGCACCTGTTAAAAATTTCATGTATTCCTGTTCCTGCCTCCTGTATATTCTTACTATTCTGTTTTGTAACTGTTCCGTCCACAGCTACCCCTGTGTCCTGTTTTCTTTACGCATAAGCAAATGGTTTCCGGGGAGATTATAGCGAAGTGCTAAAATGAACCCTAGATTTCTTTCAGAATTGAAATGTAGAATTATTATAATTGACAAATAAAAAAGAATCCATTGTACAAAATTACCAAAAATGAATCTTTGGCAATTCTATACAATGAATCCCCTTTATTTTTGTAGATGATTTTATGCAAAGAACTTCGAAATATCGTTAAACATCACAACAACCATTAAAATCATCAGTACCGCCATGCCTGCCAGATGTACAATTCCTTCCTTTTCCGGTGGAATCGGTTTTCCACGGACTGCCTCCACCAGTAAAAAAACAAGGCGTCCGCCATCCAGTGCCGGAAGAGGGAGTAAATTCATGACACCCAGATTCACAGAAAGAAGCAGTGCAAGCTCTATCATGGAGAGAATCACCGTAGAGGCTCCATATACCTTCGCTTCCGTATAGGTGTCATCCACTACCTTTACAATTCCGACAGGTCCCGACAGATCATTTAAAGAAAGCTGTCCGGTCACCAGCATGCCAAGGCTCTTGAAGGTCATTTCCACTTCAAAATTCATCATGTAAAAGGCATACTGGAAATTCTGCAGGGCATTGCACTTCAGATACTCTCCTGTAGAAATTCCCATGAGATAACGGTTCGCCTCCTCATTAAAGGTCGGTGTTACCGTTACCGTATGCTGCTCTCCATCGCGTTCATATACAATTTCAAAGGGTTCTCCCTTCACATTGAGCTGGGAATTCAACAGCACCTGCTGATACAGATGAATGTTTTTACCATTCATCTTCACAATCCGGTCTCCAACCTCAAGACCTGCTGCTTCTGCGTTACTTCCCTCCTGTACGGTCGTGACCGTGGGAAGCAGGACACCGGTATTGGCAACCAGAATCACAGCCAGAAGATACGCTAAAAGGAAGTTAAACACCGGACCTGCCAGAACGGTTGCGAACCGTGCCCACACCGGGGCATTCGGGAATGCTCCCTCCGATACCTCGCCTTCCTTCGTATTCAGTCCGTCCTCGCCCTCGAAAACACATGCACCTCCAAGCGGAAGCAGCTTAATGGAATATTTCGTATCTCCCTTCGTAAAGGATAATAATGTCGGTCCCATTCCCACAAAAAATTCCACGACATGAATTCCATTGCTTTTGGCTATGATAAAATGTCCGAATTCATGTGCGACAACGATCACACAGAAAATAACAATAAACAAAATAATTGAAACAATCAATGAAGTTCCTCCAAATACTGACCCTGTTTTAGTTTATGACAATTTCCCGGAAATATACGCATGTGCCTGTGCTTCGGCTTCCAGAATCTCATCCACCGTAGGATTTGCAATGACCTTGTGCTGCTCCATCGCTCCCTGAATCAGATCATAGATCGCAAGGAAACGGATTTTTTTATCCAGGAACAGTCCTACTGCCTTTTCGTTTGCCGCATTAAATACAGTCGGCATGCTGCCTCCTGCCGCAATGGCATCATAGGCAAGCTGCAGTCCCCGGAACGTCTTAATATCCGGCTCCTCAAAGGAAATGCTCTTTAAGGCAAAGAAATCCACCCTCCTGCCATCCATCGGCCTGCGGTCCGGATAAAAAAGCGCATACTGGATCGGAAGCTTCATATCCGGCATTCCAAGCTGTGCCATAATTCCGCCATCCACATATTCTACCATGGAATGAATGATGCTTTGCGGATGAACCACAACCTGAATCTGCTCCGGCTCCACATCAAACAGCCATTTTGCTTCCATAACCTCTAAGCCTTTGTTGACAAGAGTAGCAGAATCCACAGTGATCTTCCGTCCCATCGACCAGTTCGGATGCTTCAATGCATCCTCTACCGTAATATCCTGCAGTTCCTCCGTCTTTTTTCCACGGAACGGTCCTCCGGATGCGGTCAGCAGAATCTTACTTACCCGCTCACGGTTTTCGCCATGCATCGACTGAAAAATCGCACTGTGCTCACTGTCTACCGGAAGAATGGATACTCCCTTTTCTTTGGCAAGTGGCATGATGATATGTCCTGCGGTCACCAGTGTTTCTTTATTTGCAAGTGCAATGGTCTTTCCGGCTTTAATCGCTGCAATCGTCGGACGGATTCCGATCATGCCGACAATCGCTGTTACTAAAACCTCCATCTGCGGAAGAATTGCAAGCTCCAGCATCCCTTCCATTCCTGCTGATACCCTCGTATCGGTATCTGCAATGCGGTTCTTTAAGTCTGTAGCAGCTTCCTCAGATCCCATCACGGCAAGCATGGGATGAAATTCCCGAACCTGCTGCTCCATTAAACTCACGTTACTTCCCGCCGCCAGTGCAATGACCTGCAGGTCAGGATTACTCCGTACAATCTCAAGTGTCTGGGTTCCAATGGAACCGGTAGACCCGAGAATACCAATTTTCTTCATTTAGTACCTCCTGTTCTATGCTCTGATTAAAAGCAGAGTAAGGAAATAAATCATCGGTGCGGTGAAGATCACACTGTCAAACCGGTCCATAACGCCTCCATGTCCGGGGATCAGCTTTCCATAATCCTTGATCTCCTGATTACGCTTAATTGCAGAGGCTGCCAGATCACCTACCTGGGAGATCACTGCACCAGCCGCACTGATTACTACAAATATCCATGTAATACTCTGTTCCACAACCACACTTTCCACCACGAAATATCCATATAACGCACCAACAATGGCAGAACCCATGATTCCACCAACCGCTCCCTCAATGGATTTCTTCGGACTTAATATGGGTGCCAGCTTATGCTTACCGATACAGATTCCGGTAAGGTACGCACAGGTATCACAGATCCAGGAGCTGATGAAAATCATCCACACCGTATAGACGCCATAGGGAAGCTCTCTTACAAGATAAATAAAGGACAGCATCACCGGTGCATAGGCTACACAGAAAAAAGCACTCATAATCTGATCAGAATGGTATTTCGGGAACGAAAATACATAAATAAACATAAATCCAATAAGAATTAATACCACCGCCAGAAACAGGTAAATCCGGTCCGGTACAAATACCATCACCAGATAATAGGCAAGGATTCCTATGTAACCATTGATTTCGAGTGCCGAAAGCTTCTTTCCTTCCCCACTCAGCTTACAGGCCTTCATCAATTCCCGGTAAGCAACAAGGGCTAAGAATAATAATGTTGCCGCAAGAAGATATCCTCCTCCCAGTATGGTTACCAGGGCAAGAATTACCAATACAACGGAGCTGATCACTCTGGTTCGAAACATGCCTACTCCTCCTTTACGAGTCCGAATCTGCGGTCTCTGTGATTGTATGCTTCCACAGCCCTGATAAGCTCTTCCTTTGAAAAATCAGGCCATGGCACTTCCGTAAAATAAAATTCCGTATAGGCAAGCTGCCACAACAGGAAATTGGAAATCCGCTGCTCATTACAGGTACGGATCAGCAGATCCGGCTCCGGAAGTCCGTGTGTATCCAGCATTTCTCCAAAAAGCTCCTGGTTAATATCATCGATCTTAATCTCTCCTGCCTGCACCTTCTCACAGGTCTTCTTTACGGCACGCACAATTTCATCCCTGCCGCCATAATTAAGTGCAATCTGAAAATGAAGTCCGTCATTGTCCTTTGTTGCCTCTTCCAGCTCTGCAATACGGTTACGGATATCGTCATCGAGTCCCGTTTTATCTCCGATTACCCGGACACACATCCGGTTCTTTTTCGCTGTTGTCAGGCAGGTCTTCATATAATTACGCAGAAGCTTCATCAGTGCTTCCACCTCATCCTTTGGACGATTCCAGTTTTCGGTACTGAAGGCATATACCGTCAGATACTGAATCCCCATTTTGTAAGCTTCCTCACAGATGGTTTCCACATTTCTGGCTCCCTGCACATGCCCATAATTACGCGGCATTCCCTTGTTCTTCGCCCAGCGTCCGTTTCCGTCCAGTATGATCGCAACATGCTGCGGCATCTTCAAATCCTGTAAATCTGGCATAGTCTCACTCCTTGCTCAATCTGATGCACTAAAATCGTGCTTCATTTCTTCTCCGCGAGCTGCGCATCCCTGCGAAGCTGTTTGCTTTACAGGAACTTCCGCGGGAATTTCCTGTAAAGTCAAAAAAGAGGGCGACACGATGAATCGCCTGCCCCCTTTATTTAAAACGATGATACTAAACGGTTAAAATTTCCTTTGACTTTTCTTCCGTCATTGCATCCACTTCCTTGATGTACTTATCGGTGATCTTCTGAAGATTCTCTTCCAGTTCCTTGATCTCGTCCTCGGAAATTTCTGCCTTTGCAAGCTTCTTGAATGCATCGTTACCGTCACGGCGGATGTTGCGGACTGCAACCTTACATTCTTCCGCTTTCTTCTTTACCTCCTTAACAAGATCCTTACGACGTTCCTCGGTAAGCTCCGGGAATACCAGACGGATTACGACACCGTCATTGGAAGGTGTAATTCCGATATCGGAAGAAAGGATTGCTTTCTCGATATCCTTAATCAGAGACTTCTCCCACGGTGCAATCTGAATCATTCTTGCTTCCGGAACCGTGATATTACCAACCTGCTGGATCGGTGTCGGCGTTCCATAATAGTCCACACGAAGCTTATCCAATACATGGGGATTGGCACGTCCTGCACGGATTCCCTGATAGTCTGCTGCCAAATGCTCCAGTGTCTTCTTCATCTTATCATCATATACCTGAATTCTCTCGTCCATAATAGCCTCCCTTATACCAGAACCTTCGTTCCATTAAATTTACCACTCATGGTATTTACAATACTGTTTTCTTCATTTAAACCGAATACCCACATCGGCATCCTGTTATCCCTTGCCAGGATGGATGCGGTCATATCGACAACCTGCAGATTCTTTTCGATGACTTCATCAATGGTGACCTCATCATACTTCTTCGCATCCGGATTCTGCTTCGGATCACTGTCATAAACTCCGTCGATGGATTTTGCAAGCAAGATCACTTCGGCATCCACTTCGATCGCACGGAGAACGACTCCGGTATCAGTTGAGAAGTACGGATGACCGGTTCCACCTGCAAAGAATACAACCATGCCATGTTCAAAATACTTGTTCGCTCTGTCCTTAGAGAACAGCTTCGTGAACGATCCACACTCAAACGGCGTTAAGATGGCGGTCTTCATTCCAACGCTGCGGAAGATTTCCGATACATAAATACAGTTCATGACCGTTGCCAGCATACCAATCTGATCGGCCTTGGTACGGTCAATGTTCTCGCTGGTTCTTCCACGCCAGAAGTTACCGCCTCCTGTAACAATTCCAACCTGGATTCCCTGATCTACAAGCTGCTTTACCTGTAAAGCAACCTCTCTCACGGTAGCTTCATCAAAGCCGGTCTTCTTGTCTCCGGCAAGCGCTTCTCCGCTTAATTTCAATAAAATACGCTGCATACCATGTCCTCGATTTCTATATTTTTTATATTTGTATTTGTAACTATTCAGAACCCCATTCGAAAAACCGCTGCGTTACATCTTTTTAAGCTCTTCAAAGAAGGAGGTAGGATTAACCTCTGCATAGCACTGGGAGCACATACCTTCAATAACTGCGCCGTTATTGATCTGTACGGATTTGGATTTGATGTTACCCATAACGATTGCGGATGCGTCTAAGATCACCGGTCCCTTAACATCAATATCACCCTTGATTGCCCCGGCAATCACTGCACTTGTTGCATAAATATCCCCGATGATTACGGAACTCTGTCCTACCTTGATGGCTCCGTTACTGCGGATTTCACCGGTAATCTTCGCTCCCTCTGCAAACACTTCGGTTGCACGGGAATTACCCTGAATCGTTCCTGTAATGTTAAGCTTTCCTAACGCTTCCACATCTCCTACAATACTTCCGCGGATATCAAGAGCTCCTTCGGTTGCGATATTACCATTGATAATCATGCTCTCCATAATCACGGAAACTTCATCATTTGCTACTTTATTGGTAGTACGCTGTTCGAAAACAGGTTTCTCAGGAACAACAGGCGCTACATAAACCTCTTCTTCCTCCTCGTCTGTCTCCGGCTCTGCATCATCCACATGATCCAGCATTGCACTTAAATCTGCATGGAAATTATTGACGGTCTGAGGTCCCTTTGCTGTCTCATCCTCCTGCACTTCTGCACCGGACCCTGCTTCCGCTTCCGTCTCTTTGACATCAGCTCCGTCCTCCGGAATCAGTTCGTTTACTGCCTGTGATAAATCTTCCTTTAAATCTGAGAAAAAACCCATTTTCAAATCCTCCATTCACTTTTGTTATTGCTTTTCAGGCGCCGCAATATGCTGTACGGGCACCGTTTCGTCCGTAATTGGTAAAAGCTCGGCATCTCCCTGTTCCTGAATTGCTTCGATAATCTGGGGAAGTGCCTCTATCGTCGTTCCCTTATTGGAAGCATCGTGCATCAGAATCACACTCTCCTTCTGCTTCTCAATGCCTGAAAGACAGTTATTCACAATCGTTTCTGCCGGAAGCGTTCTTGACACGGCATCCCCCGATGCAACGTTCCAGTCAAAATAGGTAATTCCGATATCGGTCAGATATTCGATTAATTCCTGCATATCCACCTTGCTCACCGTATTCGAGCTGCCTCCCGGAAAGCGGTAAATACGTGGCCATACTCCCGTTGTTTCGTACAGGTATTCCTGCAGGGAATTCAGATCTCTTGCAAAAGCTTCCTTCGATTCATAAATTTCATCATACTTATGACTATAGGAATGCATTGCCAGGGTGTGCCCTTCCTCTACGATCCGCTGATACGCTTTCACAGACCGTTCATCCGTCTTGCCTACAACAAAAAACGTGGCTTTTACGTCATAGTCCTTTAAAATGTCCAGTATCTGATCCGTATTACTGCTCGGACCGTCATCAAAGGTAAGATATACCTTCTTACCGCTGCTCTTTACCGGATTTATCTTCGCCGGTTCCTCCGCTTTTGTCTCTGTATCTCTTACAGACTCTTCGACCTTTGTGGTCTCATAAACGCCGGAAGCCTCTTCCTGCATTTCTTCCGTAGGGAGCTGCTCCGTCAATACAGCAACCTGTTTTTTTAACTGGAATACACGTACTGAAAGTAAAATGCAGCCAATGACCGGAATCAGAATTGCAAGGGCAATTGTCCATAAAATCATTTTTTTCAATCGTTTCACACGCTGCGAACGATTGATTTCCTTCTTCATATTGTCATGACCTTTCCATCTGAATATAAGATCATTATAGTTTGATTTGATAGTTCTGTTTGATTGTATCACATGTCCTTACTCTTTGGCAACATCTTTGGACCGCAGCATCTTCACATGGTACAGGCCTTCATCCGCCTGTGTCAGTGCATGCTGCAGCGTCAGTCCGCTTTCCTCATCGACCTTACTGGTCCCTGCCGATACGGTTACATTGTATGGCTTGTCACTACTCTGGTTATGCAGATAGAACTGATGATAAATTTCCTGTAAAACAGCTTCTCCCTCATCCTCTTTGTCATAGTCAAGGGCACAGGCAAACTCATCGCCACCAATCCGTCCGGCAACTCCTCTTCCTTCTACTGTTTTTCCTAAGATATCTGCGATCAGCTTTAAGGAGTAATCCCCCTCCTCATGACCATAACGGTCATTGATAATCTTCAGATTATTCATATCCACATAGATGACATAGACTGTGCCATCCTTCCGGTCAATCATCTTCTGTGCCGCATCCATGAAGCCTCTCCGGTTCAGGATTCCGGTCATGGCATCTATCCTTGACAGGTTATCTAGTGCAATATTATTTTCCTTTAAGACAGCAAGGCTTTCCTCCAGCTTCTGCTGTACCTTCTCATTGGTTTTCAGCAGATCAATCATCTTTGCTGCCGAGCTTAACTGATTTACCAGAAACTCTCCATTTTCAAATACCTTTTTCGTCAGGTCCATGAGCACCACGCCATACAGATTCTCATTACTGTAAAGCGGGAGCATCACCTCAAAGAAACGGCGGTCCGGATCCACCACATTGTTCCGGAACAGCATATTCCTGCTGACCTTCTGGCGGAGCTTCGGAATCGAAATGGCCACTCCATCCTTCAAATAAGCTTTCAGGTAAAGATAATCCGGAATCACAAAGCTTTCTCTTGCCAGATGGGAAATAATCTCCGGAAAGATATATACCATCGCATTTTTGACCCCAAGCCATTGCAGGCGGCCAATCATCATTGCATAGCTTAAATCATTTCCCTTTTCAAAAAGAAGGGTTTCACGTACAAAGAGCTTCGTCTGGTGATCTTCCCTGATCTTATACTCCATATCCTCACCCCAGCGGTTATCCATCGCCTGAAGCATCTTACAATAAATATTTGCAAAAAGCTGTTTTAATTCGCATCTCTTCTCAATATTAGAAACACTGCTTTCGACGTCATGGAAAATCTTCTGGAAGTTCGGAATCAGCACACCCATATCCGCATAAGTGATTGCTCCGGATGCGATGTATTCATCTACGGCCATTTCAATACGGAACGCCTGATTACTTAACAGCTCCTCACCTTCGGCAGCCTCTTCAAGCAGATCCACCAGACGGATAAAGCTGTCCTTCAGACGATAAATAACATCTGCCTGCTCCCCGTCACGGTAACGATAATAGATGTCACCAAAATAAGCATCTGCCAGTTCACTGGCTTTTCCTGCTTCCTCTGTCACAATTTTCTGCTTCACCTTCGCAATCGAGCCTCTCCGCACAAAATGTGTCGGGAGCTCCATATCACAGACACTGCGTCCTTCAATCTTGTTAAGCAGCATCTTCAATGCTACATTTCCAAGCTCCATGGGATCTGCCTTCACCGAAGACAGCGGTGGCGTTGCACGTGCCGCAAGTCTGGTATCATCAAAGCCAAGCACTGAAATATCACGTCCCGGCACAAGACCTCTCCGTTTCATTTCTTCATATAATCCCAATGCTGTATCATCATTCACACAGAGAATGGCATCCAGATCCGGATTGTCATCAAGGAGCCGCCCTGCCTCCTGATAGCACCCGCGCTCATAACTTCCGCCCACATACTGCTTTTTTTCAAAGGGAAGTCCATATTCTGCCAGGACCTGTTCGTAAACCTCTTTCCTCTCTCTGGCATCTGAATTGCATAGCGGTCCTCCCAGCATTCCGATTTTTTTACAATTTACCCGTTCGATCAGGTAACGCATACCTTCACGGATTCCGATCCGGTTATCAAAATTCACGGTCGTGTAGCCTTCCTGGCGGGAAGCAATAAGGACACTCGGAATTCCCTCATACTGGCTTAACATCTCCCTCATAATCTCTTCATTGGCAAAACAGCCAATGCTTCCTTCTGCCACAATAATTCCCTGAATCTGTGGGATCTTCGCATATTGAAAGAGAGTATTAAACTGATATTCATAGGTTAATTCCTTATTACCGCTCAGATCACGGTTCAGATATTTCCCCGGAAGCACCACTACATCCACATCAAAGGTTCTTGCCATCTGTGCCACACCACGGCAGATCTCGATCGTGAAATAATCCATGATACCCCCGACTAAAACCCCAATTGTAATTCTCTCATTCCCCTTATCCATAATTATGCCTCCAAAAGAAAGTAGCCGTTCCAAGAGCCTTCTTATAATTATATAAAATTTCAGCCCAAAAGGGAACTGACTATTAACAAAATCCACACCATGCTGAAGCAAATCATACCGGGATTGAGGAAAGCTGTAGAAAACCGTTTTCCTTTCGGTACGGAAAGTTCTCTGGGCGGAAGCAGAAACAACCTCTTCCCCTTTATAATCCACAGAATGATTCCTGTAATGACAAAGGCTGCTATTGCAAGGAGCCAGATACACAGTCCAATGGCACCCCCAAGATACATTACACCACTTAAGGGATCCTTAAGCAGCCCATACAGATCCGGAGAGCTGACCAAAGTAAGCACCTCCGTTCCCTGAAGATACCCGTCCGTTCCTTCTGAAAGCAGCTTCAGCAGCAGTGTACCAATGGTTCCCATACTATTTACCATTGCATGCAAAATCATGGTATACCTGATTTTTCCGGTACGTACATAAATAAAAGCAAAGAACGCCCCCAGTGCCGCCGCATAGACAAACTGATTCAAATTTCCGTGGAACAGTCCGAACATCACTCCGGACATGGCAATGGCAATGCCCTCTCCACAATAAATGGCACGGTCTATCAGTGCTTTCCGGAAGATCAGCTCCTCGAATACAGGAGCGCCGACACAGACAAACAGGATCAGCCATACCGAAGGAAGCGCAAGCATGGTTTCCTGCAAATCGGTTATATTGACCCCCTCATGAAACGCATTGATAATTGACGTAAGAAGAAGCCCGATGATATTTGCAATCATCGCCATGGCATAGGACATGAAAAATGCAGTAAAAATGCTTCCTGCCTTCATCTTTTTCTCCGGAATGGGTTTCCCCTTTTTCACTAAATGAATCAGACACAGCATCAGAGGATATCCCAGTACAAAACGTAAAAACAGATTGCAGAAAGTCAAAACGCTGCTGTCATAACCTCCAGCCGGATTTCCAAATTGAAAAAGCCTTACCAAAGACAGCTCCAGTGCAAGCAAAAGAACGGTTCCTGCAAGATAAACAAACCCGATTCGTGACAACTGTTTCCTTGCCAGTTTCGTGATATACTTTGACTCTTGTTCTCTCATTGGTACTGTTGTCTGATTCATTGTATTACTCTCCATCTTTTGTTTCATTCTCTGTGGCTGTTTCTGTCTCTTTCGACATTTCTGATTCTCCGGTAATTTCAGCAGCTTCGGCATTTTCTATCTCTCCGGACATTCTCTTTACAGCGTTTGCTGCCTGTGCAATTCCGGTGTTTTTCTTTACCGCAGCTGCCTGTTTTTCTCTTTCTGCTGCCACCGGAGCTGTCGCTCTCCGGTCAGCCTGTACAGTTTCCGGTTCCGCACGGTACAGCATACTTACCTTCATACAGATCAGGATCACAAGGGCAAGCAATACTCCCTCCAGAGCAAGGAGTCCCGCAAAGCTGCTTCCCAGGTATCCGGACAAAATCACGGTAATCGCATCCACCGCAAAGTGGACTCCAACGGCAATTCCATAAAACTTCATCTGCTTCTCCTTCACAGCACGGTATACCAGATAGGAAAGTGCAATCTGCAGCATCATGGCAGAAATCCGTTCCACTCCTGCAAAGAAAAACTGATAGGACGGAATCGTCCATAGTGCCGACAACTGTTCCGTCGTTGCTGTGGCTGTTGCAGCATCAAGTCCGGCAAGAAGGCTGTCAAGACCTTTCAAATTAATCATCAAAGCTACCATCAGATTGCTGATATAGGACATTCCCACAATCATGACTGCCTCAATTCCACCATGTCCGACACCATACATCAGGGAATTTTCCTTCGTCAGGGACTTCTTCATATAAAGCCGCATGGCAAGATAACGTCCGGTTTCCTCAAAAATTCCTGCAGCAAGTCCGCCATATAAGCCATACAGCCAGATATTTCCTGTAATCACATCTCCGGTTACACCAAGAACCGCTCTATGCATCAGGGATTCCAGCACCAGCACAAAAAATACAAAGGCTGCTGCACCGATCACAGCCGGGTAGAGCTTGGCATGAAACTTCTTCACAACCAGAAAACACAGAAAAACAGGTCCTCCGATTGAAACAAACATGGTAAAAATAATCGCCAGAATAGTCAGGGTTGATACGTGATACATGCTTTCTCCTCTCCAAAACTCAAAAAAGATCCACTGGATCCTTTTCTCATATGTATGACAACAACAAGGACCGATTTGTCATCTCTGCAAAATCGGTCCTTTACTCTTTTATCTTATGCACATATGCAGATAGAACTGCTTCAACTCGTTATATACTGCTTATAAACCAGCCTGATTTGTGACTTCAGAATTACATTCCAGCCTGTGCTGCAACCTCTGCTGCGAAGTCATCAACCTTCTTCTCAAGACCTTCGCCGGTTTCAAAACGGACAAACCTCTTAACAGAAAGCTTTGCACCATTTTCCTTAGCAACCTGTGCAAGATACTGTGCTACAGTCTGCTTGCCGTCCTCTGCCTTAACATAAGGCTGCTCAAGAAGACATACTTCCTTTAATTCCTTATTAAGACGTCCAACTACTGCTCCCTCGATTACCTTCTCCGGCTTACCAGCCATCTTAGGATCGTTTGCGATCTGAGCCATAAGGATTTCCTTCTCATGTGCCTTGTATTCTTCAGATACATCATCTGTAGATACATACTTCGGAGAAAGTGCTGCAATCTGCATTGCAACATTGGTCATTGCTTCCTTGATTGCATCATTTACAACATCAGTTTCAGCTTCTACAATAACGCCGATACGTCCACCACCATGAGTGTAGGAAACAACACATCCGTTGTCAGCAACTACCTTCTCAAATCTTCTGATGTTAAGGTTCTCGCCGATCTTAGCGATCTGTGCAACTAATGCTTCCTTAACAGTAATGGAGTTATCCTGATTCCACTTCTCAGCCATGAATGCATCCATGTCTGCTGCGGAAGAATCTACTGCCTGATCTGCAACTGCTGCAACGAAGCTCTGGAATACTTCATTCTTAGCAACGAAATCTGTTTCAGAGTTTACTTCTACAACTGCTGCTGTCCTGTCATCCTTAAGTACAACCTTGCAAAGACCTTCTGCTGCAATTCTTCCGGCCTTCTTCTCAGCCTTGGCCTGACCATTCTTACGAAGATATTCTACTGCTGCATCCATATCTCCATCGGTCTCGCCAAGTGCCTTCTTACAATCCATCATACCTGCTCCGGTAAGTTCTCTTAAGTCCTTAACCATTGCTGCTGTAATATTTGCCATGTTTGTATACCTGTCCTTTCCCTGCAATGAAATTATTCAGCGTCTGCTGCTACTTCTTCTACATCGGTAGCTTCTACTTCTGCATCAGCATTTGCATCTGCTGCGGTAAGAGATTCCTCACCCTGGTTTGCTTCGATTACTGCATCAGCCATCTTGGAAACGATCAGTTTAACGGCTCTGATTGCATCATCATTACCAGGAATGATGTAATCCAGTTCTTCCGGATCACAGTTGGTATCACCAATACCGATTAATGTAATTCCAAGGGAATGAGCTTCCTGTACACAGATTCTTTCCTTCTTAGGATCTACTACGAAGATTGCATCAGGAATTCTGGTCATGTTCTTGATACCGCCAAGGTTCTTCTCAAGCTTTTCCCATTCCTTCTTTAATGCAATAACTTCCTTCTTGGGAAGGACATCAAAGGTTCCATCCTCGGACATGGTTTCAATTGCTCTTAATCTTTCGATTCTGCTCTGGATGGTCTTGAAGTTGGTAAGCATACCACCTAACCATCTCTCATTTACATAGTACATTCCGCAACGCTCAGCTTCTGTCTTAACAGCATCCTGTGCCTGCTTCTTGGTACCAACGAAAAGAATGGTTCCGCCCTGTGCAGCAATTTCAAATACTGCTCTGTAAGCTTCATCAACCTTACCTACAGACTTCTGTAAGTCGATGATGTGAATACCATTTCTTTCGGTGAAGATATAAGGAGCCATCTTAGGGTTCCATCTTCTTGTCTGATGTCCGAAATGAACACCTGCCTCGAGTAACTGCTTCATTGAAATAACGCTCATGTTTCTTACCTCCATTTGGTTAGACTTCCGTATATTTTCATACTTTCGTACGCTGCAAACCTCCGAGCATGAGGCACCATTCAGCCAAAATATACGTGATTAATAGTTTCTGCTGCGAAGCTTCTCACAATCGCAACGCTGATATTTTAACATATTGTATATAAGATTGCAAGATGGGATTTTCTACCGGCACAACAGCTTTGCAATTTCTTCCCTGGTGGATCCCATTGGGATCTTATGGACTCCTGCACGGAGCTTCGTATGATATCCATTATCACATAGATAGGCATCATATTCTGCCGCATCATCAATAAGACCGGACTGTTCCAGCTTCTGACTGATGACATAAGAGCCTTCGCCGGGATTTATCGTGATATCCACGATTTCCTTTTCCGGTGCTGTCCCGTTGTCCTCTTCTGCTTCATCTGCCACCGGCTTCACACCTGCCTCAGGTGTTGCACCCGCTTCCGCTGCTGTACTTGCTGCAGGTTCTGATGCCGCACTTACATTCGGTTTCTCACTTGCTTCCGGTGCTGCACCTGTGCTCACTGCCGGTTCACTGCTCACTCCCGGTGCTGCACCTGTGCTCACCGCCGGTTCACTGCTCACTTCCGGTTCTGCATTTACGATCGGCTCTGCATCACTCTCAGCATTCTCCTCAGGCACCGGAGCAACAGTAACTTCTGCTTCCTGCGCCTCTTCCTCCTTCTGCGCAGCGGCCTCTGCTACAGTAATGGATTCCTCCACCATTCCAAGCTCCCTTGCCCGTTCCTTAATTTCTTCATTGCTTAAGGTTTCTTTCCGGCTGCCAAGTCCGATTCCGAGAATCAGGGAAGTAACAACAATGCCAACTCCCAGTCCTCTTAAATAGTATTTCAAGTTCATGATGTTCTGTTACATCCCTTCAAACAAATCAATTACAAGCTTTACTTCTCCAATACCCAGTCCCAATTCCCTGGCAATTGCCATATTGGATTTTCCGGCCTTATGGAGTTCAAGAATCTTTTCATTGCTGTTTCTGGCATTGCTCTTTCCTGCCTTGTCCAAAGAAACTGCAACATCAGGTACTTCAGCCTCTGTCCTTGACTTTGCGGTGCGCTTCCTCGCTGCCGGCTTTTCTACTGTCTCTTCTGCTGCACCCTTCCCTGCGTTCTCTACCGTACCTTTTCCTGTGATCTCCTGTCCCTTTGAAGTGCTCTCCCTGTCTGCTTCCAATACCGCCTGTGTTCTTGCTTTCGCAGCTCCTGCACTCTTTCCTGAAGTCTTTTTGGGTTCTTCCACCGTAACCTTCTCCGGTGAAAAAGCCCCGGATGTACCAAACAATTCAAACTCCGGCTGCTGCGGTACTTCCTGCATGGCTGTCTGCATTTCTGCAGATACCGGCTTCAAAGCTGCTTCTTTGACCGTCAGTTCTTTGGCATTAATTTCTGCATCCTTCACCGTCTGACGAACTTCCTTTGCAGTCTTCTCCACTTCCGTTACGGTATTTTTCAGATTCTCATGCTTGTCATTCAGCATATCATATAAGAACACCACCTCCTGATGGTTCTTATTGATTTCACTAAGCACTGTATCCGAATACTCATTGACTGCCATCATCTTTTCATTGGTCAGACGATCCATGCTGCGTTCCGTCTTCTCCATGGCATAGGTTATGGTTTCATCCACAATATCCGTAATCTTACCCTGTGCTTCCTCTACTTCTTTTGCTACAAGATCATGGATTTTGTTTTCATCAATAGCCATCTTATCCTCTCCGGAACGGGTTTTCCCTTCCGGAATCAGAAAGCTTCCGATAAAAATCACAATTCCCATGATAAGCAATACAATTTCCAATACTGACATTTCTTTTCCTCAAAGCCGCTATACCCGAATGTCAAAGCCGCCCTGTCCTTTCACAAAAACTTTGCCGTTATCCTCCGCATGATGATGCTTCCGGTTCTGTCCTCCATCTCCTGCATAGGTCCCGTTTCCCTGCTCTTTGGCATCAAATTTCTTCTGCCGGTTTTCGGCCTGATCACTTTTGTTGACCTGATGCATCCTGTGCTCAACCTTCTGCTGCGTCTGACTTTGAAAGTTCGACTGGTCAATCATTCCCTTATGATCTTCATTCTGTTTGATATTGGTAAAGTCCTGGGCACGTGTTACCTGTCCCTGGAGTTCCACACGACTGATTGTCATAGCTTTCACCTCGATTATCCAAATTCGATTTCTATAAAGCAGTCATCTTCACATCACCCTGCTGCTTCACAAACTTACAGAACTTCATGGAGTTCTTTACAACCATGGAGACATCACCGATACAGATCTTCGTTCCGGCAAACACCTCTCCGCTTACCTCCACCTTGGCATTCGAGCTTGCATCCAGAATCGCCTGCAGACTTTCCATTTCCTGTAAATACTGTTCTATTTCCTGATTTCTGCGGTTCTCCTCCTGCAGCATTTTCTGGAAATATTTCATCTGATCCGGCTTTAATTTCACTCCCTGCCGGAGCTTCTGCATATTTGCAGTCAGCACCGGATGACTGATTTCGATTGCTTTTTTATGTTCAACAACTAGTTTCTGTAATTCCTGTATTCTCAATTTCACAGACGGATCCGCACCAACCTCTACAATGGTATCTGCGCCCATCGGTGATCCTAACGTTTTCACCCGGATTACATTGGCTGCACTCACTCTTCCGCCGGTAATAAAACCCTTTCGCCCTGTAACATTAATTTCTGTACCCGCCATGACCCGGCTGTGCAGAATCGATTCGGTAGAAACATAGCCCTTCGCATTGACCGTTGCATTCTCCAGGTACTTTGCCACCACGTTTCCTTTCGTGGCAAGTACACCTCTTCCCATACCGTTCATGCCACGGGCAATAATGATATCTCCGCCCGCCTCAATGCATGCACCTTCCACAACTCCCCGGATCTCCACATGTCCCTGGGCTTTGATGGAAAAGTTGGTTAAGACATTGCCATTTACCAGAACACTGCCTTCGTATTCAATATCTCCGGTCGAAGTATCCACATTTTCCACTTCCAGAACATCCGAAACAAATACTTTATCCTGTACCAGTGCCACATGCCCATTCACATCAGAAGTAATCTGCAGCCGGTCCGGAGACAGGGTAATATTACGTCCAAATTCCAGATGCTTACGCTTTACTTCCCTGGGCTTCACGATTTCTCCGTAAATTGTGGTACCATTCTCTCCGGGATCCTCCGGATAAAGTCTGGCAAGCACCTCGCCCTTTTTACAGTGACAGATCGTATTCAGATGAAAGAAATCCACGCTTCCATCCTCGCTTAAGGCCGGCCTCGAATGAAGATCCGTATTAAAAAAATATTTAATGCGGGCATCGCATCCGTTTCTCGCAGGAACACCCATTGCAGCAATGAAATCCGTACAATATCTGGGTTTTGCAAAAAACGCCTCGATTTCCTTTTCCTTAATGCCGAACACAATTCCCTTCACCTTTAAATCCATGAGGAATTCCTGTGCTGTCATGCGCTCTCCCTTCATGGAGGGTGGATAGAACCGCACACTTGCAATCATCTTGTCCGGCCGGATTGTGAGGACATAACTCTCCCTGATTTCCGGAATGATATCCTTATTTACCAAAAACAGGAATTCATTGTTTGCGACAGAAGCCGCAGTCTGAATTCCCTTGGTTAAAAGTCCGGCATCATACACAATACCATGACCGGACAAATACTCTGCAATTTCTCTTGCAGTCACCTCGTTACCGCCATCTACAGGCTTAACAAGCCTGACAACCGTACCGCCCCCGGTACACCCAATCTGAAAATACCCATTTCTCACGCTTTGAACACCCCCATATAGTTCCCCATCCTGACTTTCATTTTCTGCAGTGCACGTGTATGCAGCTGTGAAACTCTGGATTCTGAAACCTCCAGAACATTACTGATCTCCTTGAGCGTCAGATCTTCATAATAATATAGAAGGATGACCTTCTTTTCCTTCTCGGTAAGAAGCTCCAATGCCTGTCCCAGCACTTCCCTAAGTTCCTCCTTCTCAATAACCTCCTCCGGCTCTTCGAAACGATGCTGGTTATGCTGCTCTGCCGGAATTTCGCTTCCCGATTCCATAAACTCATTCAAAGAAACCACCCCGGTAATCTTCATCTGAGACTGCCAATCGGCAAAATCATCCGTACTGATCTCCAGCTTCTGCGCAATTTCTTCATCGGTCGCGGCCCTTCCCGTTGTCGTTTCGATTTCCTTCATTGCCGCATCAATCTTCTTCTGCTTCTGCCGGATGGTTCTCGGAATCCAGTCCATCTTCCGGATCTGATCCAGAATGGATCCCCGGATTCTCAGGCTTGCGTAGGTTTCAAACTTCACTTCCTTCATACTGTCAAACTTATCAATTGCATCGATCAATCCGAAGATTCCGTAGCTTACCAGATCATCATATTCCACATTGTAGCCAAGATACATACTTAAACGGCCTGCAACCAGCTTTACAAGAGGTGCATACTCAAGAATCAGCTGTTCCCTGACTTCCGACGATTTTGTTGCTGCATATTCGTTCCAGAGCTTATTCTTATATGCCTCGTCCATAGCCTCCTCCAATGCATTTTATTTTATTCTGTATCCTGTTTCGAATCAGAATCTGTTTCTTCCTTTCCTATGGAAGCACTGTCATTCTCCACAGGTTCCTTCTCAATCACTTCTCCCTCCTGTGCCTTTCTCTTCTCTTCTTCCTCTTCGTACTTCTGTATGAACTGATTGACCTTCTTCTGGATAAAAGCCCCCGCAGCATAAAACAGAAGCATTACCAATACGAGAATCAGCAGGAGCTGTTTTTTCTCATAATGGTAATAAAACATCATAATACTCGCGATCAAACCGGAAAGCAACATCAGAAAGGGAGCAAGGAGTTTTATCTTTCTCATATATTCTTCTCCGGTTTTCCAACTGCCCGAATTGTGAATACACCTGTTGCCGGATAAAAGATTACCGTTCGTCCATAGGTATCCCCGGTATCCTCGGCAATAAGCGGTATTTTCAATTCTTCAAGCTTCTTTTTACTTGCAATTACATTACGCTCTCCCACACGGATCATATCGCTCTTGGTATTTCCGTAAGCAAACATCTGTGCACCGCCCGCAATCTTTGCAACCATGTGGCTGCGTACTGCTCCACGTTTTACCATCTCCGCTACCATATCGGTAATTCCGGTATCGGCAAACTTAAATCTGTTTGAGTTGTTTCGGATCTCGGTACTGTCCGGAAGCATGATGTGGGCAAGTCCTCCTATGCCTGTCGCTGGATCACGGATTGCAATTCCAACGCAGGAGCCAAGCCCCAGCGTGGTTACCCCATCCTGACCGGAACAGACCTTCCAGTCAGCCATACCAACCTTAATTATTTCACTCATCTTACATAACTCCCAATGCAGAAAGAATTCTCTCATATGATTCCACATCCGGAATCAGTATAAAATAACCATCCAGTTCAATATCATCTGAAAACTGCGTCTGAATCAGCAGAATATTATCCCCCATTACTCCGAATTCTGCTGCAGGAACGCTTAATATAGCCCCCGCCATATCAATTCCAAGCTGTGGAACCGATGGAAAAATCTTCATATTGGTTAAGGAAGATAAGGCATTCAGATAAGCACCCGTAATAATATTTCCCACTTCCTTCATTGCGGAACATTCCATTTCACCGAAATGACATTCCTCAATGGGCTTCTCAGGGACACCAAGCATACCACTCATTAATTTGTTGACCAGATGCAGTGCGGAATCCTCGGAAAGAACAAACATCATGCTTCCTTCCACATCACCTTCCACCTGAAGATAAATGCTCACAAGAATTGTTTCCTCCCCGCCAAGCAATGCTCCAAGTTCATTGAAATTCAGCAGACGCACCTGTGGAACCTTCATGTCTACCTTGCAGTTAATCAATTGTGCCAGTGCGGTTGTTGCATTTCCCGCACCAATATTTCCTAATTCCTTTAACACATCAAAATACTGCTGTGTTATTTGTTCCATACTAAGGTCCTTCATGGTCCCTCCTATTATGTATCATTTCGTGTAACTATTCAGTACAGGTCGAAGCATTTACTGCTGAGACCGTAAGAAAATGATTCAGTTAATGCAAAATCTCATCGGCGAAGCCGATTTGGAATGGATTTTGCATCGTAACTGTGAAGGTACTGAACAGTTATCATTTCGTTATATCTTCAGTATCTGTTATCGTTCTGCAGCAACTACATTCATATCAAGCAGGGAAATCAGGTCATTCTCAAACTTGCCGATACCCGATATAAAATTCGTTTTTTCTTCGTTTGCATCATAGGTAACCTTATCAATCTGATCCGGAGACAGGGTTACTACCTCACGAACCTCATCCACGATAAAGCCAATGGTTCCATGCTGCTCTAATTTCAGGATAATAATTCGGGATGCCTTCGTTGCCTCCTGTTCAGGAAGTCCCATTTTCAGACGCAGATTCATAACCGGGATGACCTCTCCACGAAGATTGATCACGCCCTTTAAATAACCGGCAACCTTTGGAACTCTGGTGATATGCTGCATTCTTACGATGTTGTCCACATATTTGATATCAATTCCATACTGCTCGGCGCCCAGTTTAATTACAATATACTGGATACTGTCGCCTTCTGTTTTTACTTCATTGTTTACTCTTAATTCGTCCATGATTCTCTCCCCCATTCCTAAAACAGTGCATTTGCATCAAGAATCAATGCGATCTCGCCGTCACCTAAAATGGTTGCGCCGCTGATGAACTTACACTTGTTGATGTATTTACCGAGTGACTTAATAACGATTTCCTGCTGTCCCATAAGCTCGTCAACTACAAGACCGGCCAGCTTCTCGCCCTTCTTAACGATAACAACAACCATGTCCTCATCCGGCTTCTTTAAGCTTTCGATCTCGAGGACATTGCTCAGACGGATAATCGGAATGACGGTTCCTCTTAAATTGATCACTTCGCTGTTCTGTACCAGCTTGATTTCTTCCGGTTTAATATCTTCAATGGTCTGAATGCTGCCGAGAGAAATTGCATACTTTTCTCCACCAACGGTCACCATCAATGCCTGGATAATTGCAAGGGTCAGAGGCAGACGGATAATCCAGGTGCTTCCTTCACCAAGCTTGCTCTTTACTTCCACTTCACCGCTTAAGGATTCAATCTTAGACTTCACAACATCAAGGCCGACACCTCTGCCGGATACATCCGTAATCTTCTTTGAAGTAGAAAATCCTGCATGGAACAGAAGGTTAATGATATCCTTCTCACTCATGTTATCTCCCTGTTCCGGAGTAATCACGCCACGCTCAATGGCTGTTTTCTTAACGTTCTCCACATCAATTCCGTTACCATCATCCCGGACCTCAATGACAACGTTATTTCCATCCTGATAAGCATCAAGGAAAATAGAACCAACCTCCGGCTTTCCACGTTCTGCACGAACCTCAGCAGATTCCAGACCATGATCGGCGGAATTACGAAGCAGGTGCATCAGAGGATCACCGATTTCATCTACCACGGTACGATCCAGCTCCGTTTCCTCACCGGACATATACAGTTCCATCTTCTTATCCAGCTTCTTGGACAGATCCCGGATCATTCTTGGGAACTTGCATACAACACTCTCAATAGGAACCATTCGTACCTTCATCACAGATTCGTGAAGATTCGTGGTTACACTCTCAAGATATTCAATCTGCTCGTTAAAGGTGGTACTGTTCACACCTTCTACACTGGATGCAGATACAAGGGAGTTCTTTGCAATGATCAGCTCGCTCACCAGATTCATTAAAACATCCAGTTTTTCAATATCGACACGGACGGTACGGTTTACTACCGGTTTACCGGCCGGCTTCTTATCGTTCTTGGCAGGAACTGCAGAGGCGGTCTTCTGTGCAGGCTTTCTTTCTGCTGCGGTTTCTGTGGAAACTGCAGTTTCTTCTTCTCCGGAAGCCTCGTCGTCCTTAAGCTCTAACTCCGATCCGACAACCTTATCGATTTCGGATACGTTTCTTGCCGCATGAAGGATTTCGTCTAAGGAAGCATCGGTTACCACGATCAGGCTGAAATCCAGATCAAACTTCTCATCCTCTATATCCTGCGCTGAAGGATTGCAGACAATAATCTCTGCCCGTTCCTCCACAGCCTTATATACAAGAAACGCTCTTGCTGCCTTAAGCAGACAGTTCTCCTGAATATAAACCGTCATACCATATGTATTCTTTCCCTGTTCCTTAGCGGTACGGAATACATGCTTCTGATCATCGGAAAGAACAATTTCTTTCCACTTTTCTTCGCCATCTGCAGCTGCTTTCTTTTCTGCTTCCGCAGCTGCGGGATCCTCTTTCTTTTCCTCCTTTGCAGGAGCATTGCTGCCCTTTAAGAAGCTGTTCAGCATTTCGATCAGCGGCTGGTTATCGTTTGTTCCTTCATCCGCGCTTTCCTGAATATTATTGGTATACTCTTCAAGTGCATCCAGACACTGGAATAAAGTATCAATCATGTTTGCAGACACCTTCAATGTGCCGTTACGGATCTCAGAGAATACATTTTCCATATCATGAGTCAGCGCCTGCATTCTCTTATATCCCATGGTGCCTGCCATTCCCTTTAAGGAATGCGCTGCCCGGAAGATCTCGTTAATGGTATCCGTATCTTCAGGCTCCTGTTCCAGCTTGAGAATCTGCGTATTCAGATTCTCAAGATGTTCTTTGGCTTCATCCAGAAAAATTTCCAAATATTGACTTACATCCATTTTAACATACCCCCACGTTCTTAATAATTTCCTGCGCAATACGTTCGAGTGGAATTCCCACTAAAGCCAGTCCGCTTTTGATAATGCACTTCGGCATTCCATACACCGTGCAGCTGTCTTCATCCTGCGCATAAACAAGTACTTTTTTCTTTTGCTTCAATGCAGCGATTCCAGCCGTGCCATCGGCACCCATGCCTGTAAGAACCGCACATACGATCAAATCATATGCACTGTCTGCCAACGATTCATACATATAGTTGGCGCATGGTCTCACGCCCTCTCTTGGCGGCTCATCCGAATAATGAATCATATGGCCCCGTAAACACCGGACCACATTCATATGCCTGCCACCCCTGGCCAGATAAACACAGCCTTTCTGAAGGATATCACCTTCTTCTGCTTCCTTCACAGTAACTCTGCTCAGGTCGTTCAGTCTGGACGCCAGTGCTTCTGTAAAGCCTGCGGGCATATGCTGTACGAGCAATACCGGAGCATTCAGTTCCTTCGGCAGCAAAGGTATCAGCTTCTGCAACGCCTTGGGACCCCCGGTAGAACTGGCAATCGCGACCACCTTGCCTGCGGAATCCGTTCTAATCATATTTACTTTATTTCCTTTCACATGTTCTTGACCTGATGTGTCTGCCACATCTTTCGATGCTGGTATTTACATATACTTAGTATACCACACTTTATCCTTCACATGAGTGCAAAGTAATCGTCTATATTCCTTTTTCCCGCTTTCTGTGTTTTCTTTCTTCCTCAAAAATGAACCGAATAATTTCTTCCCGCTCTGCTGTATCAATATGAATGTACTGAGCACGGTGCTCATAAAGTCCCGGCCGGTCTGGCAGCTCCCGTGCTGTTAAAATCTTTGAAATCAGCGTATATTCTTTACTCTTTCCATCGGTTGCCAGATTGTATTTGCAACAGACCAGACTATCCGGCTCATAACAGTAATCCCCGACAAACCGGATTCCCCCACCGCTGATGTCCACAATCACACTTCTCTTAAGAGGAAGTCCCGGCACCAGATACTTATCATTGTTCTCAACTGCCCTGATCTCTTCCTTTTCCAGTGGACGGGCACTCATTTCAAGAGCACAGCCCAGACGATAATATTCTCTCCTCTGGAATTTTCTCAAATTACTCGTAAGCTCCAGTAGAAGAATATACTGATTATCCTGTTTATAACGGTCAATAACCTTCACAAAGCACTGGTAAAGCCCTGATTCCGTATAGAAATACACGTCATACTCAGCATTTACCGGAAGCAGAATCAGCTTGGATTTTTCCATCGGCATCACAATTTCCAACTGGTCATCCGATAAAATATCACTGACCATACTGGCGTAAACCTTTTTCTTTTCTCCTTCATCTGCGAATTTTACCCGTTCTACCGCCTGAACTTCCACCTTGTCTCCGGGCTTCACGTATTTTGACAGCATTTTGCTCCCCCTCTAACCGTTGTTTCTCTTTCCTATAATATGTGAAAAGAATGCGGCAACACCACGCTTCTGTGTATTCTGTCCTTCATCCTGTTTCATCAGCTTTGCTGCGATCTCTTCATAGGCCTGCGCAGACCTTGCCTGCGGATTCTGTAAGGAAACCGGAAGCTGCTGCATCACAGCCTTTGCCAAAAGCGGATCCTGCGGCACAGCACCCAAATAGGTAATGGGAAGCTTCAGGTAACGGCTTACCACTACATCGAGTTTTTGGAATAATACTTCTCCTTCGTTTGCAGTGCTGACACGATTGGCTATCATACAAATCTGCGTATTGTCCCGTTCCAGTCCCGGGTGTCCGTTCAATGCCTTTAACAACGAATAGGAATCGGTAATGGAAGTCGGTTCCGGTGTTGTCACAAGCAGGATTTCGCCACTTGCCACAAGAAATTCCAGTACCGCATCCGAAATTCCGGCTCCGGTATCTACAATAATAACATCTGCAATGGTATCCAGTTCTGCAAGATTATGGACAATATACGTCAGATAATCCTTACTTAAATTCGACAACCCCGTGATCCCGGATCCACCGGAGATAAATCCAACCTCCATCGGTCCCCAGGTGATGATATCTTTAATATTTTTACCCTGATAAATCAAATCACTGAGATTGTGTTTTGGTACTGCGCCAAACATAATCTCAATATTGGCAAGTCCAAAATCCGCATCCAGAATCACGACCTTCTTTCCCATCTTACGGAATTGAATTGCCAGATTGATCGCTGTATTGGATTTTCCAACACCGCCCTTTCCACTTGTGACCGTGATCACCCGTGCCAAAGGCCTGCTGCGTTTCACATTACCTGCCTTTATGATATTTCTTAACTGTTCTGCCTGATCCATTTCCTATCCCCGATCTTTTGATCTTTTGTATTGAATCGTATTTTCGTACTATTTCTGCTTCCCTCCAAGCAGTCTTTTTACAGTCTTCTGCGGATTGAAAGCTTCAATGTCATCCGGTACATTCTGTCCGCAGGTCACATAAGAGAGCGGTGCTCCGGTATAAAGCTTTAAGTTTAACAGATTTCCCAGCGTTATGGTTTCATCCAGCTTCGTAAAAATCAGCTTGTAATCTGTCATATCCGAATAAGTATCCGCAATGCTTAGCAGATCCCGGTACTTCGTCGTTGCACTCAATACCAGAAATACCTCTTTTTCAAGAATACCATCCACAGAATGAATCAGCTCCTTCATCACTTTCTTCTGCTCGGCATTCTGGTGGGAATGTCCTGCCGTATCCACTAAAATATAGTCGCAATCCTTAAAGTCCCGCATGGCCTGGGAAAGCTCCTCAACCGAATAAATAATCCGGAACGGAACCTCCAGGATATTTGCATAGGTCCGCAGCTGTTCTGCTGCTGCAATACGATAAGTATCTGCGGTAAGCAATGCCACCTTTTTACCTCCATCCACGCAGAAGTGTGAGGCTATTTTGGCAATGGTTGTTGTCTTTCCAACGCCGGTAGGTCCGATAAAAAATAACATCTTCGGTCCCTGGGCCGCCGGAGTAATGCCTGCCGGCTTTCCAAATTTCAGGATCATTTTCTGGTAGATATTGGAAAGTGCATAGTCAAACGGCATGTTCGGCTTGTTGGATTTTTCAATTTCATCAATGATCTGGTTGGCATATTTTTCATTGACTTCATTTTCCAGCATGGTATTATAAAGCAGCTTCATAAACTGCTCCATTTCACTCGGCGTCTCTTCTTCTGCTTCTGCCTTGTCCTCTGTCTTATTCTCTTCAGGCTTTTGCATCTGCTGCTCCAAAAGGAAATGCAGGCTGTCAAGCTTTTCTTCAATGACTGTGCTGTCCGCATGCTTCTCCTCCTGACTGCCCTGTTCCTTTTTCCCTGCTGCCTCCTGCTGCAGGGCTTTCTCACTGACAGAGCGGATATTTGCAATGGCATCTGTCAGATTCAGGTCCTTTTCCGGCACTGTTCCCGGTCTTACCGGTTCTTCTTCAAGCGCCACTGTTACTTCAACCATCTGAGGCTTAAGAAAACTGAACATCCCCTTCTTCTTCACATTCCGGACATTCATAATGACAATGCCGTCTCCCAATTCTTTCTTCGCACTTTCTACTGCTTCTGCTTCTGTTTTCCCTTGAAATTTCTTGATTATCATGCTGTCACCATTCCTACAGACTGTAATTCTACATTGTTTTCCACTTCATTATAGGATACTACGATCAGATCCTTCACATAATCCTCTGTCAGTCGTTTGAAATACATACGGACAATCGGAGAAGTAATAATAATGGGATTCTTCCCCAGGTTTTCCAGCTTTGCAATCTCCGTTTCCACTGATTTGATAATGGCCTTCGTACGTTCCGGATCCAGTGTCAGATAAGCACCGTTTTCCGTCTGCTTCACACTTGCCATAATTTCCTGCTCGATCTTCGGATCCAGCGTTACCACGCTCGTTGTCTCATTCGGTGGGAAGAACTTATTGGAAATCGCACGTTTCAGGCTCTGACGCACATACTCGGTTAAGATATCCGTATCTCTCGTAGAAGGTGCATAATCTGCCAGTGTTTCAAAGATCGTCAGAAGGTCACGGATAGAAATTCCTTCCTTAAGCAGGTTCTGCAATACCTTCTGTACCTCGCCAAGTCCAAGAAGCTTCGGAATCAGTTCGTCTACCAGCGAAGGATTTGTTTCCTTTAAGTTATTTACCAGATTCTGTACATCCTGTCTGGTCAGGAGCTCTGCAATATGCTGGCGGATAATTTCCGTCAGATGGGTTGCAATGATAGAAGGAGGATCCACTACCGTATAGCCAAGGCTCTCTGCACGTTCCCGCTGCCCTTCCGTAATCCAGATGGCCGGCAGATGGAAGGACGGTTCAAACGTTGGAATACCGGTAATCTCTTCCTCCACATAGCCCGGATTCATTGCCATATAGTGATCAAACAGGATTTCGCCCTCGCTCACCTGTATGCCTTTAATCTTAATAATATACTGGTTCGGATTTAGCTGAATGTTATCACGCAGTCGGATAATCGGCACTACCGTACCTAATTCCAGTGCAATCTGCCTCCGGATCATCACCACCCGGTCAAGCAGGTCACCGCCCTGATTCACATCCGCTAACGGAATAATACCGTAGCCAAACTCCAGCTCGATCGGATCCACCTGCAGGAGACTGTTGACATTCTCAGGCTGCCGGATCTCTTCTGCCGCTGCCTCCTCCGTATCAACTTCATTTTCAATCTGCGCTGTTTCGATCGTTCCCGCAATCACACGTCCCGTCACGACAAAAATCAGTCCCAATGCCAGGAAAACCACTGTGGGAAGCGGCGTAACAATACCAAGTCCTGCAATAATTGCACCTACCAGATACAAGGCTCTTGGTACACCGAATAACTGTCTGATCAGTACCGTACCAAAGTCTGCATCCTTCGATCCCTTCGTAACCAGAATACCTGTAGAAAGTGAGATCAGAAGAGAAGGAATCTGGCTTACCAGACCGTCACCGATTGTTAAAATAACATATTTATTCAGTGCCGCTGTAATATCCATATTCTGCCGCAGTACACCCATGGCGATACCGCCGATGACATTGACTGCGGTAATAATAAGACCTGCCGTTGCATCTCCCTTTACGTACTTTACCGCACCATCCATGGATCCGAAGAAGCTCGCTTCTTCCTGAATCTTGTCTCTTCGCCTTTTTGCTTCGGCATCATTGATTGCTCCCGTATTTAAGTCCGCATCAATCGCCATCTGTTTACCGGGCATTGCGTCCAAAGTAAACCGCGCCGTTACTTCTGCCACACGTTCGGAACCTTTATTGATCACCATAAACTGCACAATCAGCAAAATCAGGAATACAATCGCACCTACAATCAGATCCCCGCCACCAACAAAGCTTCCGAAGGTTGCTACCACCTGTCCCGGATCACCGGTTGTAAGAATCAGACGGGTCGAAGATACATTCAGTGCAATACGGAAAATGGTGGTGAACAACAGAATGGTCGGGAAGAATGACATATCCAGTACTTCCTTGGAAAACATCGTAGTAAACAGGATCGTAAATGCAATCGCAATATTACATGCAAGCAGAACATCCAGAAGCCAGCTTGGAATCGGTACAATCAGCATTACAAAGGCTGCTACGATATATGCCGCTACACCAACGTCTGCCTTTTTCATGTCTGCTCTCCTTTCCTGTCGTCTTCGGTCTACTCAATCCTTTATGCTTTCCCCTTCAGGTGATATACAAAAGCAAGCACTTCCGCCACCGCCTGATAAAGTTCCGGAGGAATCAGGCCTCCGATATCCACATTGGCATAAAGCATACGTGCCAATGGCTTATTTTCTACAATTTCAATGTCATGCTCCCTGGCAATCTCCTTGATCTTCTGTGCCAGATAATCTTCACCTTTTGCAAGCACATAAGGAGCATCGTACCTGTCCGGGTCATACTTGATCGCTACCGCAAAATGTGTCGGGTTCGTAATAACAACGTCTGCTTCCGGAAGCTGCTGCATCATTCTCCGCTGGGAAGCCTCACGCATACGCTGTCTTTGCTTTCCCTTGATCTGCGGATCCCCTTCCTGGTTCTTATATTCATCCTTCACTTCCTGCTTAGTCATCATCATATCCTGCCTGAACTTCCATTTCTGATAAGCAAAATCAAGCAGTGCAATGACCAGATAAGCTGCCGCCACCTTGATTCCTACAGAAAACAGGATATCCCCTACTAGTCCGATTGCCTGATACAGACCGATATCATACAATAAATACAGCTCTGATGCATATTTCTGAACCTCAGAAAACGCAATATAACCGATCACGCCAATCTTTGCAATCGATTTGATCAGTTCCACGATCGAATTCTTTGAAAAAATCCTTCCAAAACCCTTTACCGGGTTTAATTTACTGAATTTAGGCTGTAACGGCTTCCCGGTAAGCTTCCATTTAACCTGTACGACATCACAGACAAACGCAATGACAACCGCAATCAGCAAAACCGGTCCCATCATAAGCAGCATCTGCAGAATCATCTGACGCAGAATCACGGAAATTGTTGCAAACGGAACAGCACTGTCAAACATCTGGATGGCATCCGGAATCGCATTGTACATTCCCCGGAAATAATTCACAAAGCCTTCTCCGAGAGTCCCTGCATAAAACCGGACAATCAGAAACAGTGCCAGGATTCCGGCCGCATTTGCAACCTCCTTACTCTTGGCAACCTGTCCTTCCTTCCGGGCATCCTCTAACTTCTTGGAAGTCGGCTGCTCGGTTTTCTCTCCGCCAGGACCATCCTTTGCAAAGAACTGAAGCTGATATTCCAACACCGCGCCCAATCCTCCTAACTCATTGCCTCTACAAAGCTCACCATGACCTTTTTCATCTGGTCAAAGACAAAGCCTGCCGCCTCAGGCAGCATCGCCATGGATAAAAATAATACGGAAAGACCGACCAGAATCTTCAACTGGATACCAACCGCAAACATATTCAGCTGCGGAGACACCTTTGCCAGCACACCGAGAATGGCATTCAGCAGAATCATCACGGTAAAAACCGGCAGGCAGATCCGGAATCCAATGATCACAAAATCGGTCATAAAGCTGATAAAACCGGTCAGCATTTTATGAAAACGGAATACGGTTCCGTTAATCGGAATCAGCGTATAGGCTTCTACAAACGCAGATAAGAGATAACGGTACATTCCTGAAATAATCAACATCAGCATAATCATATAATTATAAATAACACCTGATATGGATGTCTGCTGTTTCGTCGTCGGATCAAACATACTCGCCATGGACAAACCAATATCCATATCCACGATCTGTCCGGCAAAGGACATGATCGAAGTACAGAAATTCGTTCCAAACCCCAGCAGAAGGCCTGTAACCACCTCTTTCATCACAATCACCGTATATTCCAGCAGTCCGTTATAAACGATCTCCGTTTCCGGCAGAGTGTGATACAGAAGCAGGGTAATAAAAAAACTCAGTCCGGCACGGATTCTTGCCGGTGTATTTCCCATGCTGAAAAACGGTGCAACAAAAACAAAACTCGCCACCCGTATAAAAATCAGCAGAAAATACAGCAATTCATTGTAAGTAAAATCATAATTGATCATAAGCTACCTGATATATAACGGAAAATCAGACCACAAGCGGATCATAAACTGTGTCATCTCATTCAGCATCCAGTGACCAAGTACAATCAGTGCAAAAAATACTGCTATAATTTTTGGAACAAAGGTCAGTGTCTGTTCCTGAATGGATGTGACGGTCTGAAAAATACTGATAATCAGACCAACCACCAGCGAAACAAGCAATATCGGTGCGGCAACCTTAATCACCAGATAAAGTGCCTCGCTCGAAACAGCAGTTACCTCTTCAATCCCCATTTATCTGCTCCTTCCAAATTCTTAAGTGCGTTCCTGATTCTGCCTGCTACCTGCTAATAGAAGGTTTTAATCAGATTTCCAATAATCAGACTCCAGCCATCTGCCAGAATAAACAGCAGGATCTTAAACGGCATGGAAATGGTTGTCGGCGGCAGCATCATCATACCCATACCCATGAGAACTGATGCCACGACCATATCAATGACAATAAACGGAATATAAATATAAAAGCCGATAATAAATGCAGTCCTGAGTTCACTGATAATAAAGCTTGGGATAAGAATTTCCGTAGGAATTCCATCAAGTGTTCCGTCCCATTCCTCTCCGCTGATCTCAAAGAATAACGTCACGTCCTTCTTCTGGGTCTGCCCATACATAAATTCACGTAAGGGCTGTAAGCCTTCATCAAAAAATTCCTCCTGCGTGATCTCCCCGTTTTCAAAGGGAACCAGGGCCTCCGTATAAATCGTTGTAATCGTCGGCCGCATCACGAAAAAGGTCAGAAACAAAGCCAACCCAATCAACACCTGGTTTGGAGGTGCCGTCTGGGTATTCAGTGCTGCCCTGGTAAAATGCAACACAATGAGGATTCTGGTAAATGAAGTGAGCATGATCAGCAGCGTCGGTGCCAGTGCGATCAGTGTCAGCGTAATCAGAATCCTTAATGTCCCGTTAATCTGCCCATTACCTTCATTACTGGTAATGGTAAAGGTATTACCGATATTCAGTTGCGATAAATCACTCTGATCCTCAGCTGTTCCTGGATCCTGCCTTGTGGTGCTTTCCGTGGTTTCCCCGGTAAGCCCTGTCGATGTGGAAGATGCCTGTACGGAAAACTGCGGAATAATACACAATATGCCTACCGTCATCAGCAGGCATACCATGTTTATGATCTTTTTCATAAAGTGCTTCATTTATTCTTTCTCTTTTTTCCCCAGATTCTTTACACTGGCAAACACCCTGGAAAAATCCATCTGCTGCTGTCCTTTCCCGGCTGTGAGCATCAACTCTTCCTCCGATAACTCGGTCAGCATATGTACTTCATCCTTGCCAATGGCGATGAGGACATATTTCGTCCCGGCACGCACAATCTGCAGATACTTGTTGGAAGTAATTCTGCAGGTTTCGATCACCTCCAGATTGTCTGCATTGCTCTTTACCTTCTGGTATCTTGCGATCCAGCGTGTTGTGAAGTAGGTAATCACCAGAACAAACACAAACAACAGCAGAACAGTCAGAAACTGAAGATAGCTGTCAGTCCTTGATGTAATGGCAAGGAGCATAATTAACCAACTACTTTCTTAACAGCTTCCAATACACGGTCTGCCTGGAACGGCTTCACAATAAAGTCCTTTGCTCCTGCCTGGATGGATTCGATAACCATTGCCTGCTGTCCCATTGCAGAACACATAATTACAAGAGCGTTGGAATCAGCTTCCTTGATTTTCTTTAAAGCTCCGATTCCATCAAGCTCCGGCATGGTAATATCCATCAGCACCAGATCCGGCTTTAATTCAGTGTACTTTTCAACTGCCTTTAATCCGTTTTCAGCTTCTCCTACAACATTGTATCCATTCTTGGTAAGAATGTCCTTGATCATCATTCTCATAAATGCTGCATCATCAACGATTAAAATATTCTTTGCCATAATTTTTCTCCTATTTCTAGTTAATTATCTCGGTTACCCGGACACCAAAGCTCTCTTCAATTACAACTACTTCGCCTTTGGCTACATACTTGCCATTTACAAGCACATCAATCGGCTCTCCGGCAATTTTGTCAAGTTCAATGATGGTTCCCGGTGCAAAATCCAGGATTTCTGCAATCGACTTTCTGGTTCTGCCAAGCTCTACCGTAACTTCCAGTGGAACATCCTTAATCAAACCGATGTTTTCCTGTCCCGGAATGGCGGCGGCAGCATTGTTAAAGCTCTGGAACTGTGCAGGCTGCACGTTCATGGGCTGCTGTGCATTCATCTGGGGCATTCCCATATTCATCTGGTTCATGCCCATGTTCATATTTGGCATTCCCATCTGTGGCATACCCATCTGCGGCATTCCCATATTCATATTCGGCATGCCCATCTGCGGCATTCCCATGTTCATATTCGGCATTCCCATATTCATCTGATTCATATCCATATTGGCCGGATTACTCATCGCCTGATTCTGATTCATGGAAACCGTCGGCGGAACATATGGTTCCGGATCCACAGCCGGTGTCGGCACCGGTTCAGGAGCGGGTGCAGGTTCACCTGCAGCTGCCGGAGCAGGTTCTGCTTCTCCGGAGCTTGATGCTACAAAGGTTTCATACAGGCTCCTTGCAAATTCTATCGGGTAAAGCTGCATGATCGTACTGTCCACCAGATCGTCAATCTGCATCCGGAAAGAAATCTTTACAAAGTTTCCTGCCAGAAATCCTTCAATTGATTCCCCGCTTTCAACTTCTTCCAGATTTAAGATACTTGCCTCCGGGGGGCTGATATCGATCACCTTTCCAAGCATTGTGGAAAGTGAGGTTGCAGCAGATCCCATCATCTGGTTCATCGCTTCTGAAATGGCGCTTAAGTGAAGCTCTCCAAGTTCTCCATCGGTGTTGGTTCCGTCTCCGCCCATCATCAGATCTGCGATTACTTTCACATCATGATCCTTCAGCACCATAATATTGGCGCCATCAAGACCTGCCGTATATTTAATTTTAATAAAAACACATGGTCTCTGGTAATCCTCTACTACCGTATCCCAGGTAGCCATGGTAACTACCGGTGTTGTAATATTGACCTTACGATTGACCAGTGAGTATAACGTTGTTGCAGAGGACCCCATGCTGATATTGGCAATTTCGCCAATTGCATCCCGTTCTATATCGGTCAGCGCATCCTCATTAGATGCCGGAGCTGCACCCGCCGTAGCTGCCGGTGCATCATCGGATGATCCTGCCGGTTCGTCCTTTGAAGCATTATTACTGCTGTCGGACAAATCCATTCCGTTGAGTAGTGCATTAATTTCATCCTGCGTTAACATTCCGTCCATGCCTTACTCCCCCTCTCTGATTACTGATGTTATCCGGACAGCATATTTGTCCTGACTTGAACCGGGCAATGCTGTAAATTTGCGGATATTTCCTACATAGACTGACATTTCAGAATTCACATTGGTATCCAGCCGGATGATATCACCGCACTGCAGACCAAGGAAATCATTTACGGATACCTGGCTCTTACCGAGAACCGCCCGGATCGGAGCATCCACTCTCTTGATGAGAGATTCAATCTGCTCTTCATAATCCGTGGAATCGTCCTTTTTCATCGTGGAGAACCAGTACTTTGTATTCAGTTTATCAATAATGTCTTCCAGTGTAAAGAACGGAAGGCAGACATTCATAAACCCTTCAACATCACCGATCTTCACATTCATCGTCACAATGGCGATCATGTCACTCGGTGCGATGACCTGTGCGAACTGGACATTCGTTTCAATCCGGTCCAGCATCGGAGAGATGTCAAGTACATTCTTCCATGGCTCTCTCATAAGCTGCATGCACACAATCATCATCTTCTGGATAATGGTCATTTCAATTTCGGAGAAGTCACGGTTCCGCTCCAGCGGTGCTCCCTGTCCTCCGAGCATACGGTCAATCATGGCAAAGCCAAGATTAGGTGCTAATTCTATAATAACATTCCCTGTCAAGGGTTTAAAGTCCACAATTCCCAAAATAACCGGATTGGAAAGTGCATTCGTAAATTCCGAAAATGTAACCGTCTCGGAGCTTGCTACCGTAGCCTGTACATTCTTGCGCAGATAAACCGGCAGATTGGTCGATAGCAGCCGTCCATAATGCTCATATATAATTTCCAATGTCCGCAGGTGTTCTTTGGAAAACTTGGCAGGGCGCTTAAAGTCATAATCCTTAACCTGTTTTTCTTTCGGCTCCTGCATCTGCTCCATATCAAGCTCGCCACTGCTTAGCTGTGCGAGCAGATTATCAATTTCACTTTGCGATAGTACCTCGCCCACCGGTCCTCACCTCCTTCTTTCTTTACGCAGTGCCCTGCGTATTACTGATAAAGAGGATTGCTCAAGGTTACATCAAAAATGAAATCAGATCCATACAAAGCCTGAATTCTGCTCAGGATTTCATCCTTTACTGCCTGCGGATTCTCAGATGCTTCCTCCATGGTATACTGACTGAAGGCTTCGGTAATTTCGCCCTTGATCAGATCTTCCTTGTTTACAAGATCAGCAGAATAAGTCTTATAATCTGCATTCTTCTTATTCATGGACAGAACGATCGAAGTGCTTACATAATGTACTTTACTGGTATTTTCCCCACTGCTGTTTGTGGCAGCGGAGGGCTTTAGCTGAATCGTCATATCGGCGATCGTATAAGTATCAATATCATCAATGACGACTGTTTCTGTTTCCTGTGACTCTTCATCCGTTCCTAATTCCAGCTGGATTGCTGATGCCACTTCCGTGACAAATGCTGCTGTTTTTTTATTCGTATTCAGTACACTGAACATCATAATTGAGGTCAGAACAATATTCACGATCAACAATACAAGAATTGCGACCGAAATGAGGTTTTTCTTCATGATAGTAACACCTTTCTAGTTATAAGAACTTAATGCGTTATAAATCCGGATTTCCACCCGACGGTTCATTGCTCTTCCTTCCGGTGTGGAATTATCGGCAATAGGAATGTATTCACCTCTTCCCGAATGCTTCACCCTGCTCATATCAAGTGTTGTATTGTCGCGCAGATAGTAAAATACGGAAAGTGCACGCCCCGCACTCAGTTCATCATTATTCGAATACTTCGCACCGGACATCGGAACGTTATCTGTGTGTCCTTCTATTTCGATAGTCCCTTCTGCAAACCGCTGCAAAATAATACCGAGCTGGTTCATCATGGACAGAGATTCCTGTTTTAATTCTACTTTTCCCGAATCAAAAAGCAACGCTCCATTTACTGTAAGCTGCACATACTGTGAAGTAAACTCGATGTCCACTTCCTTATCCAGATTTTTCTCTTCGAGAGCTTCTTCCACCTTTCCTGCCAGTTCTTCAGACTGCTTCATCTGCTCCTCGTCCACCATTTCCCTGGCTTCCTCGAATTCCTTGGGCATTTCCTCACCCTCCGGATTCATGCCGGTGCTGTTAATGTACTTATCCAGCTCATTCAACTGGCTTACACCGTTACTGATCAGCATGCCATCGCCAATCGCAGAAGCACCTCCACTGAAAATACTGAAGGTCTGGTTAAAGGATGCTGCCATCAGCTCAAACTTCTGGGCATCCATTGTGGACATGGAAAACAACATAACGAAAAAACAAAGCAGAAGGTTCATCAGATCCGCAAAGGTCGACTGCCACGCTGGCGCTCCCTTCGGCGGTTCTTCCGGCTTTCTCTTAGCCAACCTCTTCACCTCCCTCGGCAGAATCACTTGCACGATCTGCCGGAGCCAGGAAGGATTTCAGTTTCTCTTCAATAACACGTGGGTTTTCACCTGCCTGAATCGAAAGCAATCCTTCAATAGCAATCTCTTTCATTGTAATTTCATTTGCATTATTTAACTTTAATTTAGTTGCAACCGGCGTACAGATCCAGTTAGCAAGCAGGGATCCGTATAAGGTGGTAATCAGTGCTACCGCCATGGAAGGTCCGATACTGCTCGGGTCATCCATTTCATAAAGCATGTTAACCAGACCGATCAGTGTACCAATCATACCCCAGGCAGGACCCATGGCACCCAGGTCTTCCCAGAAGGAAATTTTGCTCTTATGGCGTTCTTCAATGCTGACAAGCTCGGTTTCCAGAATGCCGCGTACCAGATCCGGATCCGTACCATCCACAATCAGAAGGATTCCCTTCTTCATAAACTCGTCATCCAGATTACCTGCGGCCTCTTCCAGAGAAAGAAGTCCTTCCTTACGAGCCACATTGGAAAGGTCAATAATCTGACTGATCATGGACTTCACATCGTTTGCAGGAGTCTTGAACACAAGTAAAAAGCTCTTCAAGCCGGCCACATAGTTTTTAAGGGTTGTCGATGCCATAATCGCAAAAAAAGCGCCACCAAATGTAATAATTGCTGACGGAGGATCTATGTATCGCCCAAAGTTCTCTGCACCTGCATTACTGATAATACCATATATACACATGCCAAAGCATAACACTAAACCAAGAATTGACGCTAAATCCACTTTGTATCACCTTTTTGCGTTAATCTGCAAAAATATCCTTTCTATACGATTTTACAAGATTTTTGACCTCTTGTCTACTTTCTTTTATAATTATTTTCCTTCCGGTTGTAAATAGAACAACCGTATCCGGCGTTTCTTCAACAAGTTCAATAAGATCCGGGTTTACCAGTACTTTTCTACCATTCATCTTCGTAACTTCAATCATCTGTCCACACCTCCGGAAAAACACCTTAAGGGAACGGGCTGCTTCTGCCCGTTCCCTTACACCTTTATGCGTTTTGAAGCTTCCTCTGCTTCTCTTTTAATTATTGATTGTAACTATTCAGCACTACCGTTTCAGATTGGTCAGTTCTTCCAATAAGGTATCGGATACGGTGATGATCCGGCTGTTGGCCTGGAAACCACGCTGGGTCGTAATCATTTCGGTAAATTCAGCAGAAAGATCCACGTTACTCATTTCCAGTACGCCGGAGTTCATATAACCACCATCTGCGGTAATGTCCTCCCCCACTCCGTTAAAGTCTCCGGAGTTCTGTGTTGCGGAATAGAGGTTATCTCCCTCCTTGGAAAGACCGGATGCATTGGCAAAGTTTGCAACTGCGATCTGTCCTAACAGTCTCTTCTGTCCATTGTCATAGAAAGCATAGATCTTACCATCCTTCTGAATGGCAATACCACTCATTTCACCCACCTTACGTCCGGAACCGATACTCTTGCTGCCACCCTTCGATCCTACAAAGGTAGAGCTTCCGTTGTTGTTCTGGTTCGAGGTTGCGGAGAAGTCTGCGGTAATATCATCAAAGCTTGGCAGATTTGCCTGATTAAAATCCAGGGAAACTGTACTCTGTCCGGTTGTGGTTCCATCCGTACCGACACTTAAGAAGGAGCCGTCCTTCGTGCTGTAACGAAGATAAGCGGTTGTATCAGCAGTTGGACCCTGTGCATTGGCGAATTTCACATAATCCGTAAGTGCAGCTCCGGCTGCCACAACGCTCTTGCCATTGGAGTCAAGAATATCATCGAGCTGCAGGAAGAACACACCGTCATCCTTGGTCTGATCGGCATCATGTAACGAGCATCGTACCGTGTACTTAAATCCCTTGTTATCATACACCTCAAGATTCACTACTCTTCCTTCTTTGCTGGTTACATTGGTATCATTCGTATCAATAATACCGGCGAAGGTTGCCTGGCTGGTTGCCTGTGCCGGATAGGTCATATTAGCTTCCGTCATAACGCGGAGTGCCGTTACGGTATCCTTCTTGATCGTGGTGGGATCTTCGGTATCAGGAAGCCATCCCATAACATTGTAGCCGGTACTGGTCATGGCAAGGTTACCGGCGCCATCCACATAGAAGGAGCCGTCCCTTGTAAAGAAGTTCTCACTTCCGTTATTTACAACGAAGAAGGACTCTCCCGTAATCATCACGTCAAACGGATCGTTCGTTGTCTGTGTTGCACCCTGCTGGGTAATTGCGGTTTTAATCGCACTGGTCTTGGAGCCAAGACCGATCTGACGTGCATTCGTACCACCGACACCGGTTGTTGCATTGGCACCGGATGCTGCCTGTGTAGTCTGATACATCAGGTCACTGAATGTCATGGACTGTGACTTGTATGCGGTTGTATTTACATTGGCGATATTGTTACCAATAACGTCCATTCTTGTCTGGTGTGTTTTAAGACCTGCCACACCAGCATATAATGATCTCATCATAATGAAATGACCTCCTTGTTTTGAGCCGTCTTTTCATTCCGTCTGTCAGTCGGGAATGTATGCCTCCGTAAGGTCCGGCTTATATAATAACGGCTCCATCAATATTTGTAAAGATATTTTCATCTGTTTCGTTCTGCTGCATTGCGGTCACAACAGTATTATTGGGAATGTTCACAATAAATGCCAGCTGATCCACAAGCACCAGGGATTCTCTGATTCCCTTTTGAGAAGCTTTGGCGGTTCCTGCCTGCAAGCGTTCCTTCTGATCCTTTGTCAGTTCAATGTTTCTGTTTGAAAGCCGTTGTGCAGCATGCTTGGAAAATCTCACTTCCCTGCTGCCCTGTGTACTTTCCAGAATTTCCTGAAAGCTTTTCCCATCCGTGGTTTTTACAGGAGTGTTACCTGTTATTCCATTCAGGTACTGATCCTGCAGCTGCTCAATCGTAAGGAATCCATTATTCTTCACGATCATGGTTGTTCTCCTCCCTGAGATCCTTATGCTTCCTGTGTCTTATCAGCGTTTTCACCGTTTTCTCCGGATTCTCCTGCATTTTCCTGTGCTCGGTCATGTTCCTTTACCAGCTCCTCCATACGCTCCACGTACTTCTGAAGCTTCGTCGCATAATCGTCCGGAACAAAGCTCTTCTGATAGGTTGTCATTGCTTCATAACCCTTCTTCAGAGTTTCTACGGTTTCTTTATCGCCATAGGTTAACTGGTCAATACCCGGAAGCTTGTTCATTGCTACGCAGAATGCTACGGCAAGATCATAGGAAGACTGATATTCCTCACTGATGACTGCAGTGACGTCTTCTGCGGAATACTTTGTTCCGCCAATGGATACATATGCCTTGTTGTTTTCGTAGGTAACGTATTCCACTGTTCCCTGAATTGTCTTGGATTCTCCATTTGAATCGGTCGAGGTTACCTCTACAAGTTTTCCTACCATAGAGGATGCCCTGGATAATTCCATGGAGGATGCCATGTTCTGCATCTGCTCTACCTGGGAAAAGGTTGCATACTGGGATATGTATTCGGTATTGGATGTCGGCTGTAACGGATCCTGGTACTTCATCTGTGCTACCAACAGTTGTAAAAAAGCATCCTTATCCATACCACTGTTGCTTTTTGTTGCTTTTTTCGCAGAGGTTTCTGCTGCGGTCTGCTGAATCTCGCCGTCTTTAACTACTGCACTTACTGCCATATTCTCTCCTTTCTGACTTTCCTACGCGGTAAAGTCTACGGTATTTCCGTTTGCTTCCATCATCTTTGCGGCAAGCACCTCTTCTTCGGTTGCCTCTTCTTCAAAAGATGCATCCAGGGAAGCAAGATTGATTCTTCTGGGTGTTCTGCGCTGCTGTTCATACGCTTCCTGTCCGGGATTCTCCTGTCCCTGCCATAAGCTGCTCTCAAAGCCTCTGGTGTCTACGGATACTTCAATGGCTTCTACCTTCACTCCCTGATCATTCAACGCTTCCTTAAGCTGTATCATCTGCGTTTCCACAGCAGTTTTCACGGCTTCATTCTGTACATGGAACATTGCGGTAATCTCTCCTGCATGGTTCGTAAGCTGTACATGAACGGTTCCAAGACTCTGTGGATGAAGCTGCATTTCAAGGGAATCCACATTCGGTGTAATCCGGATCTTAATGTTACTTAAAATCTGATCCATGATTTCCTGCGTGTTCGAGGTATAAGCGGTCGTGCTTTGTGTAAACCCGGTTTCATTTACCGCTGTGCGGTTCTGTAACGGATTGTTAAGCATTGCCTGATCGGATACCACATTGGCTCCGGTATCTTTTCCTGCGGAACTCTGCCTGCCGCTTTCCTGTTTCGTGGCACTTCCTGAATCCCCGGAATCGGCTTTCGTCATCTGAACGGTTCCTGTTACATTTCCTTTACCATCCGTTTCCAGCGAAACCTCCTGCCCGTTCACACGAATGTCCACATTCATTCTCTGCTCTTTTTCTTCTCCATTAACATTTCCATTCACAGATTCTTCGCCGGATGTCCCATCTGCCGGAACATTTTCCACACTCTGCATCCATTCCTGTACGTCTGCCATCGCACCGGTCAACTCTTCCGGTGTCAGGGAAAGGATCTGCTGCAGCTCCCGGGTCAGTTCACCTGCCATCTGCTGCAAGGACTGGAGCTCCTGAAAAAGTGCCTCATTGGTTAATAATGATGAGGGATCCGCTTCGCCGCTTAAGGTCAGAACAAGCTGGGATAAATTTGCCGGATCAAGTAAAGAAACCATATTAAATCCCAGAATCTCCATTGCCTTCTGTAAATCTTCTTCCGACACATCAAGGGTTTCCATTATGGAATTCTTCATTTTGTCGGCGGCTTTGGTGATTTCATCGGCCTGTTTTTCAAAAGAGCCGGTCTCTGGCGACTGTTCCGTGTTATTCACATCGGGAATCTTACGGCTGTCTGTGGTGTTCTTCGACATTTCCGTAACATTCGCTGTTCCGGTACTCTTCGTTACAGCTGACGGACGCGTCTCATACAGATTGCGGTTTCCTGTCGTTGCCTTGTTCATCGCACTTCCGAAATTACTGTCTGTTCCACAGGTCTTAGAGGGAACAGCATTTCCGGTATTGATGTAATCAGGCAGCGGGCCCGCGTTCTTTACAGGTGCACTCGTCATCTTTTTTCCTCCTTTATTATTTTTTCAAGGTACAATGAATATATCGGTCAAAGGAGTAACCTCCTTAAGACTCCGGATCCATAATTTTAGTAAGCTGGGCGGCAACGACCGGATCCATCGCACCTAAAATCTTCCCCCGGTCGGCAGCATCCATCACACTTAAAATTCTTGCTGCCAGATCAAGATTGTCGGTCATATCTTCAAAAATTGCAGCTGCCTGCTTGGGCTTCATTTCGGAATAAGCCTTCGCATAATCCTTGACTTCATCCGTTTCTTCTGTCTGCGCTGCCACCTGTTTATACAGATACTCTGCCGTAGCAGGATCCATGGATTCGTAATACTTCTTATATTCCTCGATTCCCGGTCCCTTATCAGCATAGACTACTTCTTCATAAAACTGGGTCTTAATCTTCTCAAATTCCAGCTGGCTGTCCTCAAAGGTCTTCAGCCGTTCAATCTCTGCCTTTAACTGGGAAACCTCATCGGTATTCTCGGTATTGGCGGATTTTGCCCGTTCCAGCTCCAGTTCCAGCTCCTTGATATAATCCACGGCCTCCTGCAGACTGCTATAGCCGCCGTATGACTGTGAATCATCGGCAGGAACTTCCGTATCGCTGTTCTTTGGAAGGATCAGATTCACAACCGGCACATCCTTTAATACCGGAGTCAGCACATTACTTCCAAATCCACCCAGATCAAGCTTTACAACCAGACACAGAATTGCAATCCAGATCAGTACAATGATAAAGGTTACCAAAAATACCGATCCGCTGCCTGGCTCCTCCTCATCTGCAAGATCTGCCTCCTGGCTGGCAATTTCCTTTGCCCTTGCCCTTGCTGCCTTCTTCTGGTCCTTCTGCTCCTTTTTCAGTTGTTTCTTTTCTTCCTTCAGACGCTGCTTTTCCGCTTTTGCCTCTTCAGGAGTCATTACATCTCCTACTTCCGAACTCAAAATACTCTCTCCTATGCTTTCCTGCCGTATGTATAACTGACAAGCTCATCGATTTCCTTGGATTCCCTTTTGTTTTCTTCCTTCACAAACTGCTCGAACGCCTTCTCACGCAGCTTCTCCTGTGTTTTGCTCTCCTGCATGGCACTCTGAAGGGCAAGCCTTGCTTTCTCCATGCGGTCCTGCGCACGCTTCACATTAAGCTGCTGGTCGGCAATAAACTCATCCATACGAAGCAGTGCTTCTTTATTCTCAATAATATCCATGATATTCAGGGTGTTTTCCCGTAAAGCGCGCCCCTCGTCTTCATAAGCCTCTTTACGTTTCTTTAACTGTTCGAGCTTATCCTCTTCCTCGTTCAATGCTGCCCTCGCTGCTGCGAACTCATTCTTTGCCTGCTCTTCCAGTTTCTTTTTTATTTCCAGAATGCTCTGCATCCGGTATCTAAACTTAGCCATCGAAAATTTCCTTCAGCATGGATACGGTCTGTTCAAAGGTAAACTTATCGGACACATCCTGCATCAGGAATTCATTGACTGCTCCGATCCTGGAAACCGCATAATCAATGTCGGGGTTGCTTCCTGTCTTATATGCACCGATATTAATCAGATCCTCTGCCTCTGCATAGGTAGCCATGACATTCTTAAGCTTACCGGCATAGGACTTGTGCTCCCTCGTTGCGATCTGGCTCATGCAACGTGAAATGCTCTGCAGCACATCAATCGCCGGATAATGATTCTTATGCGCCAGCTTACGATCCAGCATAATATGTCCATCCAGAATGCTTCGTGCCGTATCGGTGATCGGTTCATTAAAGTCGTCACCGTCCACAAGTACAGTATAAAGTCCGGTAATCGAACCCTTATCCGAACATCCGGCACGCTCTAAGAGCTTCGGCATCTCCGAATAAACACTTGGCGGATACCCTCGCGATACCGGAGGTTCTCCACTTGCCAGTCCAATCTCTCTTTGTGCCATGGAAAAACGCGTCATGGAGTCCATCATCAGAAGGACATCCTTTCCCTGATCGCGGAAGTATTCCGCGATCGCTGTTGCTGTCTGTGCTGCTTTCTTACGCTCCAACGCCGGCTTATCTGAGGTTGCAACCACAACGACCGAACGCTTCATGCCCTCCGGTCCCAGGTCTCGCTCAATAAATTCACGCACCTCTCTGCCTCGTTCACCGATCAGTGCGATGACGTTAATATCTGCTTTTGTATTCCGGGCAAACATGCCCATTAAGGTAGACTTTCCAACTCCGGAGCCTGCAAAGATCCCGATTCGCTGTCCCTTGCCAACGGTGATCAGGCCGTCTACAGCCTTTACTCCCAAAGGAAGGACTTCGGAAATAATCTTTCTCGACATGGGATCCGGGGGCTTCGCCTCTACCGAATATTCCTCACCCGATAAAACCATCTCTTCATTCGGGCGTCCCAATCCATCCAGTGTATGGGATAACAAGGACTCATCCACGCGTACCTTTAATGGTGCACCCGTATTCTCTACGCTGCTTCCCGGTCCGATTCCTTCGACATCCTCATAGGGCATCAACAGATTTCTTCCGTTTCGGAATCCAACCACTTCAGCAAGTGCAGGCTTACTGCCTGCATTCGCCGCACTCGGATAAATCATGCAGATATCCCCCAGCTTTGCTGAAGGTCCCGCTGACTCAATGGTCAGCCCTACAACATTTACTACCTTTCCGCGTACCTTGAATAAATCATCTGTGCATACGGATCTATATTTATCAAACTGAATATCTGAAATATCCATCCCGGTATTCCCTTTCTGCTTAGCAACTGTTCAGTACCCTCACAGTTACAATGCAAAATCCTTTCCAAAACCGGCTTTGCCAATGGGATTTTGCTTTACTTAGGACTTCTGATAAGCAAGCAGCATCAACCGGCGTTTCAGTTCTGCAAGCTCGGTATCGAGCGAGCAGTCATACACACCGCCTTCTGTTTCAATCATACACTGTGCCCGTGCAAGTGCTGCATCCGAAACGATCTCCACCGATCCGCTCTGCATACCGGCTTCTTCCAGCAAAGCCCCCTTCTGTTCCTGCACATAAGCATAATCTTCTTTTGCCACATGAACAATGATAGAACCTGTGCCATCCACCTTCAGCAATGTATCCTGTAAAAGCTTCAAAACCAGCTCCTTGTGTTCCTTCGCCTCCACCTTGAAAATATGACTGTAGACATCACATAAGGTATCAACCATCAGCGGTTCCATTTCTTCGAGCTTCTTTTGATATTCCTGTTCCTGCTGCAGCCGTTCATCCTCGCACTGCTTCTGCAGCTCCTGCACGGAATCAAGTCCCTTCCGGTATCCCTCCTGATAGCCCTGTTCATTCGCTTCTTCAAAGGCTTTGGCCTTCATCTGGTCAATTTCAAGCTGCGCCTGTTCCTTTTCCTGTTCAAGCTGCGCCTGCAGGCTTGCCAGTTCATTCCTTGCCTCTTCAATTTCCTGATTTAACTGCTCCTGCTCCTGAATGGAAGCATTCTGCTGGGAAGTAGCTTCTGCATCCGGCTCTAATAAAACATCGACCTTCTCGGCATTCAGTCCCTCCGTAAAGCCATCCTGCGCTGCCACAAGCTCGTGCTCCGGCTGACGGCTTCTGCGCTCTGCTTCCTCCTTAAGGCGCTTTTCCAGTATGGCATTCATATCAATCACACGGGCATCCTCACCCAGGTGAACGAAACCCGCTTTATATAAATTACTAAACAATGATCTCGTCACCTCCGCCTCTGGAAATTACGATCTCTCCGGAATCCTCCAGCTTACGGATGATATTTACAATCTTCTGCTGTGCCTCTTCCACATCCTTCATGCGGACAGGTCCCATAAATTCCATATCTTCCTTAATCATGACAGCAAGACGCTTGGAAAGGTTATTAAAGATTGCATTCTGTACCTGTTCGTTTGCACCCTTAAGTGCAAGAGCCAGGTCGTTATTATCCACATCACGCAGCACACGCTGAATTGCACGATCGTCCAGAAGAAGAATATCTTCGAATACGAACATCTTCTTGCGGATTTCGTCTGCCAGCTCCGGCTCTTCGATTTCCAGTGATTCCATGATGTGCTTCTCGGTTCCACGGTCTACTGTATTCAAAATATCTACAACCGCATCGACACCGCCAATAATGGTGTAATCCTGATTTACTAAGGATGACAGCTTGGATTCGAGCACCTTCTCCACTTCCTTCACAATATCCGGGCTTGTCCGGTCCATCACCGCGATACGCTTGGCAACATCTGCCTGACGGTCCGGAGGCAGGGCGGAAATAATCAAAGCTGCCTGTGATGGAGGCAGATAGGACAAAATAAGGGCGATCGTCTGCGGATGCTCATCCTGAATAAAGTTAAGCAGCTGGGATGCGTCGGTCTTTCGCACAAACTCGAACGGTTTTACCTGCAAGGATGCGGTCAGCTTGCCAATGACATCCATTGCCTTCTCGCTTCCGAGGGCCTTCTCCAAAAGCTCCTTGGCATAACCGATACCACCTTCTGCTATGTACTGCTGTGCCAGGCAGACCTGATAAAACTCCTCAATGATCTCTTCCTTAACCTGAGGGGTAACACTCCTGGTATTGGCAATTTCCAGTGTCAGCTCTTCAATTTCTTCTTCCTTTAAATGTTTAAATATCATTGCTGACTTCTCCGGGCCTAATGCAATCAGCAGGATTGCCGCCTTTTGAAGTCCGCTCATACGTTCTTCGCTCATGATTATCTAACCTTCCTAAAGTGCAGGTTTAACCCCAGTCCTCATTCAGCCAGTTTCGTAAAAGACTCGCTGCCGCCTCCGGATTTTCATCCACAAACCGTTCAATCAGTCTTCTTGTCTCAGACATCTGCTCGGTATTGATATTTTCAAGCTCGGTCTCAGGCTGGGACTGTAACAGATCCTCCACAGCAAGCTCTTCGGGCTGTTCTGCTGCCTTGTCTCCACGCATGCTTCGCAGTACTACAAAAACAAGAAGCGCCAGGATGCCAACGATAAGAACTATCGTCATAATATCCGTAGCAGAAATACCCAGGCCCTCAGAATCCACAAACATATTCTCGGAATATGCCATAATGGAAATGTTGTCCGTCGGGAATCCGGTGGCTTTGGATACCATATCATAAAAGCTCTGATCCACATCAATTGCAGTCTGGCCTTCATTTGCAAGCTTGTACTCTTCCCAGGTCACTCCGTCTAAAAGCCCCTGAGCCTTCACCTCATCCTCGCGTACCATCACAATCTTGGTAAACGCACAGGAGATGGACGAATTGGTATAATTAATGGTACCTGCCGGGATCTGCTTGTCTGTAATCCGCTCACTCGGTGTATATTTGCGCTCTTCCTCAGAGGTCGTGGAGGAGCTTTCGGAATTATCCTGATAAACGTATTCCTGATTACCGTTGGAATCGGTTCCCGGCACATCGGAATTGCCGTTCGTTGCCTCGGAGCTGTAGATCCGCTCAGAGGACAAATACCCTTGTGTCTGTCCGTCCGCTACATAAAATTCATGATCTGTCTGGCTGCTTGTAGAAAAATCCAGATCCAGATTAACGGCTACCTCCACCTTGTCAAACTGGTTGGTTCCCATAACTACCTGGCGGACATTATTCTTGACCTTGTTCTCCCACTGTGCCTTGACACTGAGCTGGGAGCTTGCGGTTCCGGAAACGCTGTAGCTTTCCGAACCGGAATACAGGGTGTTTCCCTGCGTATCCATAATTACAATGCCTTCTTCGGTCTTATTTCCGATGGCAACCGCAATCGCCTTCGCAATACCTGCTGCCGTATCCTGTGTAATTTCCTCCTTGAGCTCCAAAACAACCCACGCCGAAGAATCCTCCTGCTTCGAAATCAGGGTTCCATCATTCTCCGGAATATTCAGTTCCACTACTGCAGACTTTACAAAAGAAAAGGTTCCCAGAAGATCCTGTGCCAGCCTTGTTTCCATATAAAGTTCGTAACGCTTCTGCTTATCGGACTCTGTTGTACTGAATCCGCCGCTTGTCACGTTATCGATGGTATATGAATTCGCCTGAATATTATTGGAGGCCAGCAGCAGATTTGCCTGTGAGAGCTGCTTCTTATTGATGGTAATCTGATAGGCATCGTCCGAAACCTGATAATCAAGCCCTTCACTTTCAAGAATATCTGCTATCTCGGACGCTTCTTTCGTTGTATCGCAGCTGCGCAGCAGCGTGTACTGCGGTCTTGTCAGGACAGTAACCAAAATAGCCAAGGCAAGAATCACTCCTGCCCCAGCTGATATAATGAACGTTTTTTGTTTGGTGGAAAAGTGATTCCACCATTCCAGAACTTTGTGAAAAAGCTCTTTTATCTTGTCAGCCATGATCTAACTCCTTAAATCTGAATCTGCATAATTTCCTTGTATGCTTCTAAAAACTTGTCGCGTACCGCTACGGTATAGCTTAATGCGGTCGATGCCTTACCCAGTGCAATACTAAGGTCATGCGTATTTTCAGATTCGCCAAGAGCCCATTTGATCTGCTCATTCTCCGCATCCGAAAGGTATGCATTCGTTGTTGACAGATTCTCGATTGCCTTATCAAGCATTCCTTCAAACTCTCCTGTAGAATGACTGGCATTCTGAATGGATGTACTCTCTGCTGCCTTGCGGATGGCATTAGAAGATATATTATAAAAACCGGATATATCTACCATGATGTTGTTATCTCCTGCATTTCATTTTATTTTATTTCCTTAATAGGATTCTGAATTAAGACTGTGCAATCTCGAGTCCCCTTGCAGCCATGGACTTACTTGCATTAAAGGCTGTTGCGTTCGCCTCGTAGGAACGGCTTGCATCAATAAGGTTCGTCATTTCGGTCACCACATTGACATTCGGATAAGTCACATAACCGTTCTCGTCTGCATCGGGATGGGACGGATCATACACCATATTCATCTGCGTCCAGGTGTCCTCCTTCACAGAAGATACCTTAACCCCCTGATTCTTATAACGGTCGCTCGCAGTTCCAAAAATACTGCTGAAGGTTCCCTGTTCCGGTCCCTTCTCCTCAAAAGTTACTACCTTACGGCGGTAAGGTGTTCCATCCTCGGTACGGGTGGTATTCATATTCGCCACGTTCTCGGAAATGATATCCATGCGGTAACGCTGCGCTGTCATTCCGGACGCATTTACATTAAAGGAAGTAAAGATGCTCATCTATGTATTCCTCCTATTTCATAACCATTCTCAGATTGGCAAATTCCTGATTAATACTGTTGATCAGACCATTATATTTGATCTGGTTGGAGGCCAGCTCCACATTCTCCGTATCAATATCCACGTTGTTGCCATCAAGACGATATGAGAAGTTCGCCGCATCAGTATAAACACGTGCCTGCAGATCTCCGACATTTAAGGAAGATACCTTGTCATCCACCGATTCATACCGGCTGTTTCCAAGAGCCTGCCGGAGCTGGGCTTCAAAATTAATATCCTGTCTCTTATATCGTGGAGTATCTACATTGGCAATATTATTGGAGAGAATTTCATTTCTCTTCCAGGATGCATCTGCCGTCTTCCCCATTACATTAATATAATCAAAAACATTTGAATTAATCATCAGGTATTTCCTCCCTTGTTACATTATAGAAATAATCAGCCAAAAACACAAGATTTTTTTATGTTCCATGACTAGTACCTATGTCCTGATTGTTCCTGATTCAATAAAAATGGGATCTACGAAGCCCGCTTCCTAAATCCCTTTAATCCCTTGTAAAACTAATCCTTTAGTTCCTGTATTCCGTCTGTGTTCCATTATGCCGAAGCATTAATGCATATTCTCACGCTTTAATTTCTCAACTTCATCAAAAACCATATCATTCAGCACCTTGATATAGGTTCCCTTCATTCCGGAAGATCTGGATTCAATGACACCTGCACTTTCAAACTTGCGAAGTGCATTTACAATGACAGAACGTGTAATTCCGACACGGTCTGCAATTTTGCTGGCAACAAGGATTCCTTCCATGCCGTCGAGCTCTTCAAAAATATGAACTACCGCTTCCATCTCGGAATAGGAAAGTGTATTGATTGCTGATTTAATCACGGCAAGCTTTCTGGACTCTTCCGCACTCTCTTCGTTCACAGCACGCAGCATTTCAAGTCCGACTACCGTGGTTCCATATTCACAAAGAATAATATCGTCAATATCATACTGCTGATCACACTTGTAAATAAACAGGGTGCCAAGACGTTCGCCTGCAATCTCGATGGGGGTAATGATGGCCTGGAACTTACGGACATTTTCATCCTCAAAGCCCAGTGTTTCAAGGTTCACATTCTCCTTCGTGGAAAGAACTGCCAGAAGACGTTCATTCAGCATACCATCTATAAAGCCGCCTACCTGATCAACAATCAGTTCTGTGATAGATTCTACACCCTCACAGTCACCAACGCCCAATACCTTGCCCTTCTTGCTGATCACCAGTACATTGGAATCAAGAATCTCACACAACACGGAGCAGATATCGTTGAATACAACCTTGCTCGAATTGTTGTTATGAAGAAGCTTTCCGATCTTTCTTGTCTTATCTAATAACTGTACACTACTCATAATTCACGCCTTCCCCGTAACCAGATACAGGCATCACCATTTAACACCTGTTGAACACAGTATAACACGATTGATCTTTATTTACAATGATAATGCGTGAATTTTTGAATAATTTTATACTACTGCTAAAATTTTCAGAAATTATATTCCATAAGGAGTTAATCTTCCTTTTTTTCAATCTTTGTTACATACCCGCAATTTTCATTCATGCAGGCCAGCTTATTTCCCTTATAAAGCATTAAGGAGCCACACTTCGGGCACTTGTCCCCGGATGGCCGCTGCCATACCATAAAATCACACTCAGGTGCGCCAAGACAGCCATAGTACTTTCTGCCCTTACGGGTCATCTTCTGCACCAGATCCTTACCACACTTCGGACAGGCCACGCCGATCTTCTCATAGTATGGCATGGTATTACGGCACTCCGGAAAGCCCGGACAGGCAAGGAATTTACCATGCGGACCGTATTTAATCACCATCTGTCTGCCGCAGAGCTCACAGACCTGATCGGATACCTCATCCTTAATCTCAACCTCAGCAAGCTCCTTTTCAGCAATCTTCACCGCTTCATCCAGATCCGGATAAAAGTTCGAAATAATGGTCTTCCAGTTCGCCTTTCCTTCTTCCACACTGTCTAAGAGGATTTCCATATTCGCTGTAAAGTTCACGTCCACAATACTCGGGAACGCTTCCTTCATGATGTTGTTTACCACTTCACCAAGCTCGGTTACATAAAGGTTCTTATTTTCCTTCACAACATATCTTCTGGCAAGAATCGTTGTAATGGTCGGCGCATAGGTACTCGGGCGTCCGATTCCAAGCTCCTCAAGGGCACGGACCAGGGATGCCTCGGTATAGTGCGGGGCAGGCTGTGTGAAATGCTGCTTCTCCTCAAATTCAAGGAGCTTCAGCTTCGAGCGTTCATCGAGTCCCTTTGTTAAGGTATTGGTCTCTTCCTTATCATCCTCCTGGATGTAAACACTCATAAAGCCGTCAAAGACAAGCTTTGATGCCGCTACGGTAAAGCGGTGCTTTCCGGCATCAATCTTTACCGATGTGGTCTCATAAACAGCAGGGGTCATCTGGCTTGCAAGAAAACGATTATAAATCAGCTGATATAAGCGCAGCTGGTCTCTGGATAAGGATTCCTTTAATACTACCGGACTGAAGGTAAGGGAAGTCGGACGGATGGCTTCGTGTGCATCCTGAATTTTCTTATTATCCTTACGATCCTCTCTTGTTCCGCCGGCAGCATAGCGGTCTCCGTAATGTTCTTTGATAAAGTCTTCTGCCACAGCCTGTGCTTCCTCGGAAATTCTCGTCGAATCGGTACGCAGATAGGTGATGACACCCACCGTTCCGGAGCCTTTGATTTCCACGCCTTCATAAAGCTGCTGTGCAAGACGCATGGTCTTCTGTGTCGAGAAGTTCAGTACCTTGCTGGCTTCCTGCTGTAAGGTTGAGGTAGTAAACGGAAGCGGAGACTTCTTGGTTCGCTCTCCCTTTCTGATTTCGGCAACCTCATAGGAGGCTTCCCTGCACTCCTTCATGATCTCCTCAATCTGTTCCTTACTCTTAATATTCACCTTGCCCTCTTTCGTTCCATAATACTTGGCAACGAAAGGCTTCTTCTCGGAGTCTACCTGTAAGGACGCATCCAGCGTCCAGTATTCCTCCGGGATAAAGCTGTTGATTTCTTCTTCCCGGTCACAGATGATCCTAAGTGCCACAGACTGTACCCGTCCTGCGCTTAAGCCACGTTTCACCTTCGCCCACAGCAATGGGGAAATCCGGTAACCCACCATGCGGTCCAGCATACGTCTTGCCTGCTGGGCATCCACCAGATTCATGTCGATTTCACGTGCATTCTTCAAGGATTCCTTCACGGCATTCTTCGTGATCTCGTTAAAGGTGATACGATATACCTTCTTATCCTCTAGCTTCAATGCACAATATAAATGCCATGAAATTGCTTCTCCCTCACGGTCCGGGTCAGTTGCGAGATAGATCTTGTCTGCCTTCTTGACTTCCTTACGCAGATTGGCTAAAATATCGCCCTTGCCACGAATCGTAATATATTTCGGTTCATAATCGTGCTCCACATCAATTCCAAGCTGACTCTTCGGGAAATCCCGTACATGGCCGTTACTCGCCACAACCTCATAACTGCTTCCCAAAAATTTCTTTATAGTTTTCACCTTAGCAGGTGACTCCACGATTACCAGATATTTCGCCATGTTAAACCTCTTTTTTATTAATTAGCTGCATCCCTTCAGATCCTTTGGATCACCGGAACGCTTCTGTATGCTAAAGTCTTAAACCATATACGATTTTACACTATACAATACTTCCGAAAAAGTTTCAAGCAGAAATTTCCGAAATTTTACGAAACGGAAATCTCTGCCTGATGAATTTCTTCCATATATAAGACTTTACTGTTCCGGATTCCACCGGCAGAACCGTTGCCGGGATTCCTGCTTTACTCCAGAAGGAAAAGCTGTGTACGGGTAAAGGTCACGGAATCATATCCACGAACCTCTTTACTTCCTGCGCCTTCCAAACCATCCGGGCGCTCCAGTGCAGAAACCACTTCCACATAAATCTTTGCATTCGTAGCCGCTGTGTTATTCTGAAGTGCAATCACCGGTGCCTTAAACCGATAAACCTTTCCCTGCCGGATCTGGGAGGCAGCCACTTCCGTAAGGGTATTGTCCTGTACCGTCCACAGGCTGCTTGTAAACGGCGTCACCTGTACAACCTCATCTCCCACATTGAGAGTGTCCGATCCTGCCGTGTCTTCGTAATAGAAGTTTACGGTATACGCATTTGACAGGGTCAGGTTGCTGTTTTTGAACTTAAAGTAAACGTCCACCGTTTCATCCAGGAGTCCACTTTCGCCCTGGTTCTCAAGATCTTTGTCAAACGGAATACTGATGCTTGCCACCTTCGCTGCTGTCGTATCAAAGCCTGCCACAATATCCACCTTCAGATTGTGGACACCGGAGTCATAAGCCAGCATCATGGCATTGACGAACATCTGACAGTCCTGTACACCCGCGCCCTGTGGGATTTGCTGATTATCTGCCTGATATGTATAGGATGAATAATTATTATTTCCGATAAAAACCACATTACCTTTACTGTATAGATAATAATTATTTGCTCCATCATTCGGTGATACATTATATGCGTTCGTATCATTATCATTACCTGAACCGGCAAAAGTAAACCATGGAGTTACAAATGGTGCTTCTGTTCTGCCAAGGTCGAGCAGGTAATCATATGCTTTAAAGCTTACATCACCTTGAAGCTGTGCTGATCTTCCCACGGAAAGCGGATAACTGAACACACTTCCATTGTTCAATGCAGCCACTTTCATATTATTCTGTTCTCCAAACATCCCTGCATCCAGATCTGCATACCGGAAATAGGACGTTCCGCTTGTGAAGCCAAGGCTGCCATAGGTTTTACGATCAAGCTGTCCTAACAGAGTTCCTGAAAGCAATAGACGTTCACCAGATGCTCCCTTTCCCGTTATGAGCACGCTATGACCTTCCTGTATATAACGTTCAATCATATTGGGTGACAGACTCTCCGAACCATTGCCAAAGCCCAGAATCAACAGATCCCACTGGTTCAGGCAATACGGATTCTTCTCAAATCTTTGTGTCAGTACTTTGGAATCCACTGTTTCAATGTCAAACTTAACATTCATCGTATTCTCTGCTGCCTTCAGATAATACCCAAGGGTTGAATTCTCCTGCTGGTACAATGTCGCAAGGGAAGTACCATCCTTCGCTCCGATCTGCAATACCTTAATCTTCTCTTTCGTTCCATCCGTCACCTGCAGGATTCCCTGTACCGAGGATCTGCGGCAGGAATTGCTGTTATCGACAACCCTTAACCGGAATGGTATGGCTCTTGAACCCGGAGACTCCGTAAAGAGCACCGTTGCCTGTCCGTTATCTGCTGTTGCGCGGAGTATCTTGCCCTCACCAGCCTGATTGTCCATGCGTTCTGCATCCGTATAACTGCCATCGTCATTGATGTCAAGATAAAATTCGGTATGGTATTCTCCTGCGTAGCCCTTCCCGTTCTGATCGGTAATTGCGTAAGTAAAGCTTGCGGATAATTCTCCGTTCGCTGCTTCTGTAAGTGTCAGACCGGTAGTATCCGATACTGAAATCACCGGATGATCGATATTCAGCTGCGCCATAAACAGAATGTTGCTGTGCACATCATCAATCGTATAAATCCGGTCGGCGAAATCGGTCACTGCCTGTCTTAAGAAGTCATACATCTGCGTATCTTCTGCCACATATTTCGTGTTAATTCTGCCGGCCCCGTTCTTCGCTGACTTTCCGGTAAAGAAGTCATTTTCCACCAGAATCGGATAGCCTGCCCTCATAAAGTCCAGAAGCTCATTCTTCTTACGCTCTGTGATATCGGACGGATCATACTGCCCGCTGTCGTTCGCCGCCTGATCTCCCGTATGGTAAAGCTTATTATTGAGGTACGTATTGTTATAAACCGTACCACTCCACAAGCCTGCTGCATAATTCAGCTTCTGTCCGTCCAGTCCGATGAACACCAGATTATACTTCTCATTGATGTCCTCCCACTCACTGTTAAATGCCGCAGCTGCTTTGGTTGTTACCTTCACATCGACCTTCCGTGAGCTGCGTAACACCTGTTTTTTTATTGCGCCTGTTGCATTACGCTGCCAGTACAGGGTCGTACTGCTATCTGTCGGATTCTCTGCCTGCAGATCTGCTTTGTCGTTACTGGTTGGCTGCAGCTCCAGAATCCGCAAATCGGTAAAATCCGCAATAAATCCAACCGAATAATTAATGATATATTCGATTGCTTTTGCTTTACTTACATTTTCAGGGATCCGGTTTTCCTCCGGAAGCAGCACATTTTCAGACCGGATCAGATTCAATACCTCTGAAAATCCGCTTTCTGCGCTTCCTCCGTCAATACTTTCAGGAAAATCCCGGTTAACAAGCGGCGTACCGCTGTTTACCACATACACATTCCGGTTCACATAATAATTGCCGTTATCGGAACGGTTCGGGTAATTGGAGTTTTCCAGATTCTCAAACAGCCAATCCGGACTCGTCTGGGCATCCTTCACATAGTTTTCCAGATCCTCCTTCAGGAACATCTTTGCAAGCCCCTGATAGTCCAGCTTACTGTATTGATCATTCGTAACCGCATTATAATCCACAATCACCGGAAGCAGCTCAACTGCCGCCCGGTACACCAGTGCATACGCATTCTGTCTGGTAAGTCCTTTGATTACCTCATTTCCATTCTCCGTAACCTTCTGCGTATCCGACGTGAGATATTGGAGCGTTACTTGCGTACTTTTCTGATTGATGAAGGGTGCAGTTCCACTCTCCAGATAGACGAGATCTGCCTGTTTGATTATATCCTGCGTCAGGAAATCCGCCCGGATTGTACGTACCTCTATCTTAAAGTTTTCATTCTCATTATCCCCACCCGAAAGCGCATGGAACACATATTGCTTCAGCCAGTCACAGCCACCATTAAAACGAAAATAGGTCGGCGCATTCCGTACCTCCATCCATACCGGTGCCTGTTTCTTCTTATCCGCCTCACTTAAGTCTGCTTCATCCGTCAGCTTATAGTCTCCTGCTCCCGGTCCAACATAAAGAAATACCTTATCGGTCTTCACCGGTGTTGCAGACAGCAAAGCCACGGATACAGCAACCGGAGAAGTACCGGCAGAAGCCAAGGCACTTGCGGCTGCATCTGCTGATGCGGAAGGGCTTGCACTTGCCGCAGCAGAAGCTCCACTCTTCCTATATACATCATAGGGACGATTGCCGCTGTCCAAAGGAAATTCCTTCTCACTTCCCGGAATCACTTCATAAACAGTTCTTGAATCCTTTTCTGTAAGATCCGTTACATACTGAAAGGTAACAACATAATAGGCGGTTCCGGTTGTAGATACCGGATTTCCATTTACAGTGCTTTGATCATTACCAGTGCTATTACTATTACCATTGCCATTGCCTGTACCATCATCATTTCCTGTGCTATCATCATTGCCTGTATGACCCTCATCCATCTGCTGATCATCCTGATTTCCATCTCCGGAATATCCCGGATCAGCCGATGATGAAGTCACCGGAACTGCACCGGGCGTTGGTGTGGTGGTCTGCTTTATTTCACTATAATAAATAGAAGGAATCATAATAGCATGATTCACTTTATTGCTGACTGTGGTGGTCGTTACCGATAAATCAGAATTGCCAACCACCTTTGGTGTTGCAGATGGCGTTGCTGAAGGTGTTGCAGATGGCGTCACCGTACTGTCCTTTGAAGGAGACGTGCTTTCGCTTTCCTTAGGCGATGTCGTTGTCACCGCATCTGCTGTGGAGGCAGTTCCACTTCCTGCTGAAGCAGTCGCTTTCGGAGTACTTAATGCCCCTGTTTTATCCGAATTTGTATTGTCTGAAGCTGTATTGCCTGAAGCTGTGTCATCTGAAGCTGTGTCATCTGAAGCTGTGTCATCTGAAGCTGTGTCCTTTGATGAATTCTGTGAATTCTGATTATTATAGTATTCACTTAAGGAAACACTGCTGCCTGTTGAAAACTTATCTGCAATTGTTCCGGCATAGACATAATTCGATTTGTCATCCATATAATACAGGCTGGTAGAGGATTTATAGGTACCCTTATCAACATCCTCCTGCGTAATTGCATTGGTTTTCTCCGGCACATATCCCTCTGTCAGACCGGTTGATCCGGATCCGTTTAATGCTTTAAACTGTACCTGATACGTTCCTTTATCCGGATCAAACTGATAAGCAGACTGTGATGCTTCTCCGGAGCTTTCGTCCTCACTCCAGTCTCCTACCTTAATATAATCATAGCCTGTTTTATCCGGTGTTGTTGCTGTCGGATCGTTCGGATCGGGCTCTGCATACTTCTTAAAATAGCCCTTCATCAATCCGCTGTGTGCCGTATCTCCTTTCTTCTTATCATCATCCGGAAGTGTTGTGGTATCAATCAATAACTGCCATCCATTGGCGTTCGGTGTGTTCAGATCCTTACGTGTATTCCCGCTTCCATAAGCTTCTTCATACTGGAAAAGAGCTTCACCATTATCGGTTCCGTACTTCCAGATCTCATTTACCAGTGCAGCACGCTTCTCATACGTGGAAAGCTCTGCAGAATGATTTTTCAAAAGATCCTCATAAATCCGCATATAATCCGCTGCCATAGGGGATTGTCCATTCGAGAGATACCCCAGGGTGCCGGTACTGATCTCATAAGAGGTATCCGCATCCCATGCATAGGTTGCATAGCTGGGTACCACATCCAGAATCACGAATGGCTTGTCATCACCGGTATGTCCTTCCACAACCTGCTTCGTCCCGGTAAAGGACTCCTTCGCATACGTTTCCATCGGTTCCATATGATGGAAGACTCCTACGGTACCAAGTGCAGCCACCAGAACAGACGCCGTGATGACGGTCGCAATTCTTTTATTCTGTTTTCTCTTCTGCTTGTTATGCCTTTTCATACTCATGTATAGCTTCCACTTCACTTATTCTTATGCCGGTTCGTTATCCCATGCACTATTTTCATACCTTAAAATAATTTTATTTATACGAATAGTCGTAAATATTTTATTGACATACATACTTACTAATTGTATTATTAAATTGTCGATAATAAAGTGTGCAAAACACTTAATGCGGCATATTGTAAAGGGAGAACATACAACATTAAATGTTCTTTGCTATTAAAGAGAAATACCGGTAATGTTTTTGGTTGTACCAGAAAAGTTTTACCAGTATTTCTTTTTTATTATTTTACTTGCGTCCAGGCAGTTCCGGTTTTAGAACATTGCACCTTAAATATTACATTTTCTTTACTACCATTACTGTAGTCTACTTTTATCATCTGTAATGTGTATGTACCTGTTTCCTGTACTTCGGATACTCTGATATAAGTATAGTCTGCCGTAATCGAACTGTTCAAATCTGAATGCTTATATAACTGTAAATTGCCATGTCCCCAATCTGGATTACTATACCCCCATTTATACCAGAAATCGTCACTGGAAGGTAATGGAATATAAGCAACATACTTCTCTCCATTCCAACTGATATTCGTATTGGCAATGTTTTTACTTTCTGTATATGTCCCCTTAGCCTTCGTCCACCTGGTGTCTCCCGGCTTCCAGGTATAATCTCCCAGGTATTCCGTATTTTGTGTAATTCCGTTTATCTCTGTTTTGCCGGCAAACGACAATTTATATCCTTGTGTTTGTGCATCATAATCACAATAGATGACTTTACACTCTATAGATCTTGACTCATTGGAATTCTGTTCATTATAACCTGTAATCTGAACTCCCTTTTTAATCTGTTGAGTTGTTTGTCCCTTAGTGAACATAAACTGATCTGATGTAGGAAGTTCTACTAATGCATCATAGGTTTTACCATCTAATGTAAACTTAATATTACCTATGTTCTCTGTCAAAGTCCCCTCGCCCTGTTTTTGATCCCACTTTGTATTTCCAGGTTTCCAGGTATAAACACCCGCAATTCTGATTGTTGTAACGATTCCCTGTGTCTGTTCAGCTGTTACTAAGGTCAATTTATACTCGCCGGTTGCCGCATCATAATCACAATAAAGCACCTTGTTATTCAGCTCTTTGCTCTCATTGTAGCTACCCCGTTTATATCCTTTAATCGTATAATTCGTTTTCGACTGCCGCTCTGTGCTTTCCTTTGTAAACATGAAATCATCATCTGTCGGAAGCGGCACATGGACTGACCAGGTTGCACCATCCTTTTTAAATTCAAGGGTAATGTTATTAGTTTCCTGTGCTCCCTGCCGGCACTCCCACTTACTACCATTTGCAGGACACTTGTAAATACCGTAGGAATAACCCAGCTTCAATCCGCCATCCTTGAAGGTTTCCCACATTGGTTCCACTTCGTAGGCATTCTCACTCTGAATATACCGATATCTGATCCGGTTAAACCGGATAGAAGACAGATTTCCACTGGAATCTACCGTATTAAAAGAGTCACCGTTATTTCGATCCTGAATGTTGGCATCCTGCCATTCTGTGTTTTGCAGATTCGTGAAGATCGTATTATTCTTCATCTCGGCAGGTAACGGGAAGCATACGCTTCCGGTAAAGCGATCCGAAGTAATATCCATTGTTCCTTCTGCGATTACCGTTACATGGAAGGTGTTCTCCGGAAATTCCACATATTCCATGGAGGCCGAATAAACCGGGAACTGATATCCTGTCGGATAGACTTCTTTGGGAATATTACCGATTTTCGCTTTGGGATTATACCAGATCCCCGGCACAACATGATAGGTTCCAACAACATCTGATAAATTGTTACGCTGTACTTTAATTGTCGGTAATCCGCTTGCTGTGCCAACCTGGACATTGCCATTATATAAGCTGTCACTTCCCTGATAAGCTCCCTGCTTATAAACGCGCAATGCAGACCAGTTTGCAGCATCGTTTCCACTTCCTTTATAAATGCTGTACTTCACATCATCTACCGTAAAGGCATTGATATCAATATTGGATGCTTCATCTTTGTAGAATTTCAGCTTGTCCAATATATTCAGTCCATCCGAAGGATAATTGCTTACGGAGAGAACATTCGTTGTATTAAAGGTGATTTCCTGTGCACAGTATTTTTTACTATTATAACCATAGGTCAACTGCACCGGTTCCAATATCGTACTGAATACCTGACTGGCTTTAAACATATCACCTGTATAGGCAAAAGGAGCCGTCGGGCTGCTATGTGAATCGTACTCTGCTCCGATAGTATCTATAGAGGATTTATGCATGGTTCCATGATCTTTATCGTATCTCTCATGCTCCTGTTTGGATACGCTCTCAAGTCCCTGTAAGTAAAAAGTATAACTCTTCTTTAAATCCAAATTGAAATAATCCGGTGATAACCAGATATTCCATCCCTGTGTCATACAAACCGCATAAGCAACTACCTGTCCGGTACTGTTATCTACAATATGCACAACCAATGCATGTGCATCTACTCTGGTATCAAATCCCTGGAATACGATATTATCCACACGTGTCTGATCACCATGTTTTAAAATACCATCAAATGGGTTGATTGGGTTCTTCTTCTCCACAACCTTCAAGGTAATCTCGCCCTGTACCGGCCCGTATGGACGTCGGCTGGACAGGTCTGAGACTGCCCGAATGGTAATCGTAGACCCCACCGCTGCATCTGCCTTAATCTGAATGGTAGCTGTTTCATGGTCGGAGTCCTGAATACCATTCTGTAACGAACTGGAACCGGACACAACCGTCCAGCCGGTCAGGTATCTATCTCCTGTCGGATCCTCTCCACAGGAATCACACTTGTTTCCCAGCTTCACGCCATCTACCGTACCGCCAAGAATAACGGTACTTCCCTGCATAACCTCCAGTGCACCCGGAGTACTATTGTTGGAATCAGGCAGTTCCTCACTCTTCTTATGTAAGGTCACTTTGGTTACACGCTTTATCTGAACCTTAATCGGTAAAGACTGTGCTTCCTTGGATTTATCATCATTCGTTGCTTTGATTATTACTACAACTTCAAATTCGCTTGGTTTCCCGTCTTTTCCCTCATCTATGCCAACCTTAAGCAAACCATTTTTCTTATCAATAAACTCACTTCCACCCGTGGTTTTATCCAATATGGTCTTCCCGCCATCATAAGCAAAAGCCCATTCAATTTCCTTATTTTTAGCATTCATGGACTTAATTTGGGGCGCTGCAAACTGATACTCTTCTCCGGGCTCCATAATCAGTTCATTTTCACGAATAGAAATTTCAACTGAAATCTCTTTATCTAATGGCTGAATATCAGCCTCATTAATCACAACCTGATTACGCACGGTTATATTATTTGCCATCTGAAAGCCACGTGTGCCAACCGTAAAATTCATCATCAGTTTGACAACACGTCGTTCCTCCACCTGACTTAAATCCACCTGAAAGTCATTGATATGCTCTGCCAGCACTTTAAAGTCACTGATTGAAACCGGCTCTGTTTCTTCCTGTTTCCACTTTGCAAAGTACAGACTTTCATCACTTTTCTGCCACATAAAAATATAATTATACAAATCTGCCGTCACAGTCCCCGGCGATGTTGACGGACTAGCTGATGCAGCCGGAACAGATGAAGCTGACGGATCCGGTGTTTTCCCTTCGGATTCTTCTGTCAGAGTATTATATACAATCAGTTTTTTCACCTCTGGAGTATTGGCAAACTCGGAATCTTTCAAAACCTTAACGAAATTACCGGAGCCATCTTCTCCTGCATAATTAATGCTGTTTCGAGCATCAATTACGACATCTGAAATCTGATTAAAAGCCAGCTGTGCCTCCTGTTGTACTCCGATGTCATTGTTTCCATTCGCATAATTTCTGGATGTAATGACAATAAAACTACAGACAGCACCGGTCACTATCACTAATATTGCAATCGCAATAATCAGTTCTACCAGCGAAAAACCTTTATTCTGTTTCTGCATATGTAACTGATCCTTCATCCAAGTCTCCATATTAACCAAAAGCTATATCTGTTTTACCGTAACCTTGCCAGTAAGTTCATTGAATTCTAAATGATAATGCCGATTTCCACCAATAATCTCCATGCTCTTCGGTGCATTTTTAAAAGAACCTGAAGAACGATCAAATGCAATGGTAAGTCTTTTATCGACATCATTTGCATCGGTTGGAAGGTCCGGATGTTTTTTTTCGTTTCCTTTTTCATCTGTATCAATATAGGTAACCACCACGCGTTTTCCACCAATTTTCTGTGGTTCCTCATTAGCAGGAACAGCCTTCATAATTACATTTCCGTCATCATCCTTTTTGACCTTCGGATTTCCTTCCGCATCGTTTTCAATCACAGCCTCATTGTAATACATCTGACAATATATCTGATTGTCACTACCACGATATAATACAAGCCACGCTTCGGACTTTCCCATAGTAGTCACCTTACAGTCAGCAATTGCTCTCTGCAAATTATTGCAGCATGTTTTGGCATTAGCACTGAATACCATGGATACTGAAAAGACCACCGTTCCAATCACCACTGCCATAATTGCAATGACGATAATAAGTTCCACTAAAGAAAAGCCTTTTTCATTCCACTTACATTTTCCGTCTCTCGTATTCATATCCTCTACCTGTGTTATTGTCACTCTGAAGAATTCTGACTTCTTAATTCTTATCTCTTTTCCCAATTCACATAACGCACAATTTTCGTATAGTTAATATCCAGATTTCCATATTGATCTGTAGGTGCCTGGTTAACTTCTTCCTTAAGACTCGTCGTCCCATTCACAAAGAAATCAAGCGGTTTATATACCGTACCGGAATCTGTATATTCTGCATTTAGCACCTGATACAGTTCCTTATTAATTGAATCTGCCTGATTTGAACTTGATAAATAATTACGATTCCGGATATCTGTGGCCATTCCACTATTAATGGTAATAGTTCCCCTACAGATCACAATCCCCTTAAAATTCCGGTCTATCGTCACATTTTTTCCTGTAGAAACAATTAAACGCACATTGGATACTTCACTTCCAGCCTCAGACAAAGAATACTCGTCCTCTGACGTAAGGATTCCAACCAGACCGGAATCTGTTGTAAACGGAACGGTTTTCTCTCCTGTGCCAAGAAAATCTGTCAATTCTGTCTGTCTGATTATATTTTGAAATACATCCTTTGCGGGATCACCGCCATCCTCCTTCAGATTCGTAGTCAGATGTTCAACTTCTTTCCCGATCTTTGAAGCCTCCTGCTCCACTTCATCACTTGTCATGGCACTAATAGAGGAATTCGATTGAGTCATTAAACGAACCTCCCCAGTCATTCCGGTTCCATCATCCGTCATCTGACTTACCAGTGCATTACCCAGTATGGTATAGGAATCCTCCGGCCCCTGGCTTTTATCACCAAGCATAATCCCCCCAACTGCATATTTCTTAAAATAATGATCTATGGATTCTTTGTTAATAGCATAATAATCTGCAAAATACCGTGCTGCATCATCCGGCTCCATCACCAAATAATAATATGTAAAAGCCTTATTCTCTTCATCCGGGTTTGGCACACTCACCTTTCGAATATGGCTCATATCTGATACACCATACTCCAACAGGCTTTTCCCATTCAACTTATTGACCGGCTTACTGAAATCCACTTCCTTAAACTGCTCTGTACTGTTTTGTTTATATTCTGCAATCTGATTGTGCTGCTTCAGCGTAATCGGATTTTGTCCGATTATAACCTCCTCTCCCAACACCCCAAGGCATTCCGGCGGAACCAGATAAGCAATCTGACCTCCCTTTACAGTGATGGATTCTCCCATCAGCACAGCATTCTTCTGTTCTTCCCCTGTAGAAGAAGTTTCCCCTTCTGTTCCAGAAAGACTTGTCTGCTTTGTTATGCTTCTTCCTATATAGGCACGACCGGCAAGCATTAATGTTCTGACTTTTCTCATGTCAATTGTTGCATTCGAACCATTAACAATGACAGAGCTGCTTTGATCCTGATTTGTCACAGTATCATTAAGTCCTATAAACTGTCTATTGCCATAACCATAATATTCATCTTCAATGGTTGCTTTACTTCCACTTCCATATAATTCCAAATCATTTGCCACATAAGTTTTACAATTAAGATTAAGGGTTCCACCATTCACATCTAAATTACCCACATATAAAGAGGTCCCGTTTTTATCCTGTTCAACAGAAAATAATGCTTTCGTACCTCCATTCATCTGCTGGGATCCAACGATAATGTCTCCCTTTGATATTACATATTTAGCATGTTCTACACTGATCTTTGATGTACCTTGCACATGGATTCCATCCGTTAACGTAGTATCTTCCTTCTTTTTCCCCTCTTCCGGTTCATGGATTCCCGCATAGATACTTCCAGATACTGTGGTCTTTCCATCCCCATCGACAATAACCCCCTGATTACCAATCAGCGCATAATCATAAAGCTGATCAATTGAAGCTGATTGCTCAAAGACCACATAAGGAACATCCAGACAGATATCTGTCCTGATAACAGAAACACGATTATTAACCGGATCTGTATAGGAAACGAACAGGTTGCGTAAAATGAGGCTGTTTCCATTCACAAGCTCCATTTTTGCTTCTAAAGCAGCCGAGTCATCTGTTCCATTCTCCCACATACCTTCGTCTACATTATTCCACAGATCATGATCAACATAATCTTTAAGTTTTTTTCTATCATACTGATCCGGATTTCCACTCATCCTGAATTCATCCACCAAAGTATCCAGATAAGAAGCAGCAAAGGCTGAAAAGCGGTTTGATTCGCTTCCTTCATAATCATTCCAGTTTGATAACACCATCTGATAGGATTTTGCCATGGCATCAGAAGCCTCACCCTGTAATCCGGCAATAATCTGCTCCATTATCGTCTCAGCGGAATAGAAGTTGTTTTTGTTTTGGATATCATTGGCCTTGATTTTATAGCCATAATAAGACATCCAGAGAAGCGTTGTAGCTAATATTCCAATCATCGCCATTGCAATAATAACAATAACAATAGAAGAGCCTTTGTTACGCCTCTTCTGATTCCATAACCTCTTCTGCAATTGTCGTATCTGGTGTCCATTGTTCATTTTCATATTCCTAATAATTTTTCGTTCCATCAAGGCTTACCAATCGCTGAGAGTTGGTACCAAAATTATCCTCATATGCTCCCTGCTGATATATCTCAACTTCAATATCATATATAAATTCTGTAATCTGATCCTTTGATGACTGCTCTCCATAATTCTTGTTTCGAATACCAGCTAAATCATAAACAGGGAAACTGACACTTCTCAAGCCTGGAGCTTGATCTATAACCATATTTTCATCTGCCAGATTAGTTCCAAGATTGGTGCACAGGGAAAAATAGCCACTTGAGATTCCATCTCCTTTGACAGTCACTGTTATTTTATAAAGATTTTCCTTATTCGTAAGTTGTATATCACTCAGCATGATGTCACGTTGTTTCACCAAATAAATATTTAACGGGTGCTCCTCTGTAATCGCTGTTGATGTGCAGTCTATTTCGATAATATCATCCTTGCCTCCGTATAACGGATAATAAAGGAAATAAAAATTATTACTGTCAAATTCACCTATGGTTGTAAAATCCGAATATGCAGGTGGAACAATGTCTGTACCATTATTCTGATATTCACATTTCAAAGTGGCAACCCGCTTTCCTGTTGTTACATCATCCGTAAAAGATAAAATGAATGTTCTTGCACAGTCATCCATGTTCTTATCTTTCAATGCTGTTTCATCCCAATTCTTTTTATAAACAAATGAAGCATTCCTATTCGCACTTGCAAGTCTGACTGTTTCACTTGTGTTGGGATGCATATCATGTTTACCAGCTTCCGATGTTCCGTCAATATATGCACTGGCATCCAGTTTGATTTTCGCATCAAACGTACTGTTTTCCAATTTTACATTTTTCAAATAGAAATAATAAACATTTGAACCATCATCGTCATATTTACATTCCTCACAGGTTATCGTTGAATTCAACATATCAAGATGTTTCGTGTTAAACTGATCCTGAATCTCATCGATATGATACGCCTTCAGCCCCTCTACAATATCCTGTGCAAGTACGGTTGCCCGCAGGGTGATCCGGGACTTGCCATTGATTCTGGCGGAGGTTACGAACATATGAAGCATGGGAATCGTAATAATTGCCAGAATCGTAACGGCAATCAGAAGCTCCAACAGGGAAAAGCCCGCGTTCTTATTCAGTTGTTGACCTTTTTCCTTCTGCTTCATGCGTATCCTCTGTCCTGCTTATTCTGTTCAGGTTCTCTATGCAGACTGTTCTTTTCTTCGGCGGCTTCTTCCGGCAGCTTCTTCCTGACGGGTATCCGTAATCAGACCGCAGCTACATATCCTCACCGTTATCTTCTTCTGCCTCTTCCTCATCCACATGAATACCCGTTGCATCCTCTGCAAGTCCTGCAACATCTGCTTCATAAGGCATTGTGATGGAACCGAACGGATTATCCGTTCCGGTAATGACCGAAGAGAAGTCCGGCTGTACATAGGTCTTGTCTTCCTGTCCGGTAATAAAATACATATTTAAGTTTGCCACGCAGGTAAGTAAGCCTGTCATTTCGTCATAAGAAGCGGTGATTCCGACGATCTTCGTACGGTTTGTCTGCAGAGCCACGGTCTTCACATAGCGCTTCAGGGCTTCATAGCTTGAAACAAACTGCATGGAAACCGGATTCCGGTAAAGTCCAAGCTGTATCGTTTCTCCCGTATCGACCGGTTCTGCCTCTTCGGATTCCTGCGTATAAAGTTCGAAGTCCACCGGTTCTGTTTCATCCATGGTAAGCGTGGTTACAATCATCGGAGATAATAATTCCTCCGTTAACGTCAATACGATAGCATCCTCTTCCTTTAACTCCACGGGAAACATCTGCAAAATACTGTCCATCTCGGTTGCCATTTCCTGAGTCTTAGACACATAAGTGTCCTTGTTATCCATCTTGCTTTGCAGATCTGCAATTTCTATTTCCAGAGAGCGGCTCTCTGCCTTTAAGGCATCCACCTTTTCCATGGTCGGCTGATAAACCCACAGGAATGCACAGAGGAAAGCGAGGACTCCCAAAAATCCAATGATTAAATAAATATCTTTCTTTGATACCTTCATCGTTCTTCTCCTTTACTCTGCCTTCGCCACTTCGTGGTTTTCCGTATCTTCCAGATTCTGCTGCATCGCTTCTTCATCGGTCATCTCATCCTCCGCATCTTCGTCCATATCCCGGTAGGATCCGACAATCGTGAAATTATAGGAAAGCACGGTATCCTCGCCATCCACATCTGCGGTAATCGAAGATACCGACACCGTATCGGGAAGGAGGGAATCAAAGGTACGGAACTGTTCAATCATCGATGCTGCCTCCGTCTTCGAAGATACCGACATGTTGATCGTTACCGTCTCCGCATCACTGGTAAAGGAAGTGATTACTCCGTTACTTGGCATCTTGCGTTCCAGTTCTTCCATAAATGCATATAAGTCATCGTTCCGGTTGCGGGTGGCATCATGCATGGCCGTCAACCGGTCATAAGCTGTTTTGGTACTCACATAATTATCATAAATCGGCTTGATTTCCTGTAAACCTGCCATCTGCTCCTGCAGTGCCCGGTTCTCTGCCTTTGCTGCGACATAGGTAATAGCAGAAGCCACACTCAGAATTACAGCCCCCAGTATGCCGAATGCAAAGACCGCAGCAGCAATCAGGATTCCGTTCACCTTGCCCTTGCTCTTCGTATCTCCGGTCTTACCGCCTTTGCCCTTTTCATTATCGGCTTTAAAGCCAAGCGGTGCTGCTGTGGCACCCACACAGGCAACATATTCACCGAAGAACTTACCTTCAAAGCTCTTTTCCAGGTTCCAGCCCTCTGCCTGACGTAAAATTTCAATCGGATAGTCCAGCTGCTGAGCCAAAAGTCTGTGAATACCCTTCATATTTGCACCAAGACCGGTTAAGAGAATCTTCTCAATCGGGGTATTGGCATTATGGGAAACATAGTAATCCACAACACGGGAAACCGCACCAACCAGCGGAACCAGTACATCTGTCATGGATTCACAGAATTCCTGTTCTTTGGACTTTTCTTCTTCACTGCCCTCAGTCTCTTCGGAACCATCGTTCAGCACCACAAAGGACTTCCTGGACAAAAGCTCCATCGCCTGTTCCGGCGTCTCAATCCGGTTTTTCAAAGAAAGGTTATAGGTCAGTTCCAACGCTTCCTGCACACCGTAGGAAACGCTTCGGATAAAGGAAATCACCGACTGATTCACAACCAGCACCATGGTTGCACCCTCTTCGATCTTTACGATCATCTGCGCTTTCTGTGCACACTCATCCTTTACGACCTGATAAATACTGTTTCCGGCATAGTCAAGGGCTGCAAGCTCCAGCTTCAGTGCCCTGGCAAGCTGCTGATAACCATCGAGAAGTGCCTGCGGCGCTGCCAGAACCAGAAGCTTATACTGCTGCCCGGACTTCGGATTTCCGGTCACACCAAGCATGCTGTATGCAAGCTGATACTGGCTTAAGTCCACCGGGAAATAGTCCGACGCATTGGCATTTACAACATCCATGATCCGGTTTTCTTTCACAAAAGGAATCGTAACCTCACGGCTGGCGATCTTGGTCGAAGTCAGGGTGAACATCACCTGTTTGGACTTCATTCTGTGTTCAGCGAGGGTCTCCTTTAAATCGGTCACGAATGTTTCGTTGAGATTCAGGATTCCATCATTGATCATTCCCTCCGGAGTCGGCATTGAAAAATACCCGTACACCTTATGGGTTTTTGATTTATAGTCAACCTCACATACTCTTGTCAGTGAATATCCGATTTCTATACTGATTACTTTACCAGCCACGAATCGTTTCCTCCTTTGTCCCGAAAAAATGATGTTATATATAAGAAACCTGCCGGGATTACCAAGCAGGTAAAATATTCGATCTTAAGGTTAAAAACCCAGTAGTCCCATGTACCACTGAATCATGGTATTTCCCCACAAAACTGCAAGGAGTACTCCTAACGAAAGGTATGGCCCCATCGCCAGGACCCGGTCTGCGCCAAATGCCTTCATCCGGATAATATGAATGACTGATCCTAAAATGCATCCTAAAAAGAATGCCAGCAGAACCAGCTTCCAGCCAAGCACCAGTCCACAGACGGCCATGAGCTTCACATCGCCTCCACCGATTGCTCTTCCTTTGGAGGCATAATACAGAATGGCGAGCACAACGCTCACACTTAGGAATCCGATCACGTAGTCCAGCACACAGGTAAAGTCTGTTGCTACGCGGACGATTCCGAGAATCAGAATGAAAATATTGATTCCAAGGGGAATCTCAAAGGTTCTGAAATCAATGACACTGATTACCAGAAGTGCAGAAACCAGCAGGCAATATAATATAGAAGTAATTGTCATTCCATGAATCCACACGATCATTACATAAAGAATGCCGTTCGCTGCTTCAATCAGCGGATACTGTACGGAAAGCTTCGCATGGCATTTCCGGCATCTGCCCCGCAGAAAGAGGTAACTGAATACCGGAAACATGTCATACCACTTGAGCTGATAACCACAGGACATGCAGTGTGACCGTGTTTTCACGATATCTTCATGTTTCGGTATGCGGTAAATGCAGACATTTAGGAAGCTGCCAATTACGATTCCAAAGAGAAATGTAATTATATAAAAAATAATTTCTGGGAGCATAGAGGGTATCCTTACTTTAAATTTCTTTCTTCTTAAACCCACAATTCTCCTGCGGCGCAGCCGCAGGAGGTCATGGGGTTCCTTCCATTCTGATCACAGAATCGCACGCTCTCGCTTCATAAAGGTCGTAGGGTACACGAGCGATCAAGGGATCGGCATGAACCGACGACCTTAAGGCTCTGCTGTGACGAGAGGGGGGGGAGTGTTTTTATTACGTTTTAGTTGTCTACAGATGGAGCTGTATTGGTTACTTTCCACATTTTATTTGTTCCATCATAGGTCAATGTAATGCTTGGAGTTGCAGTTTTAAATTTAGTAGATGTATATTTATACGTCTTGTTTATATCAATTGATCCTGCTGTACTAAATGCAGACTTAAGATCATCACTAATTGTGATTGCACCAGTGTCTGCAGATGTTACAGAATATGTTTTTGTTGTATCAAGAGAAACATCTGTATCAGCAGCCAAGATTGACATTGCACTCTCGAATGTGGCCGCTGTAGTTGCATCAGCAGAAACTCTTGACTTCTCAACATACTTTAAGTACTGAGGAGCAAGAACTACAACGAGTACTGCCATAATGGCAATAACGATGATTAACTCAACAAGTGAAAAGCCTTTGTCATTCATTTTTTCCTTTTTCATAAAAATTCTCCTTTGTTTGTTGTTTTTATTTAAAAATGACTGTCCCTACGTCGCAGTCACTTTTATTCAAATTGTATATATTATCGGAAATTTCGCAAATTCTTTACATTTTTACATTTCTTTCGCTCATGTTGCCAGCACAGAGTATCTGCGGAACACTCTGATACCAGCTTCCCACAACATTCATAAGGCACGGTTGCTCCGCAACCTCCCGCCGTTTCACGGCTCAGCCTTATTTCATCTTGTGGGCGCTTCGCGCATGGAATTTTCTCAACACCGGAACCTGTGTGCAAGCACCCATTCCGGTGTTGAAAAATTCCATGGCAAAGCTGGTATCAGAGGTTGTCAAGTGCCGCATACATATTAACCATGGGAAGCATGACGGCGGCGAGAAGGATGCCGACGATGCCGGCGAGGATGATGATAATCATCGGTTCCATGGCGGCCATTAAGGACTGGACGGCCATTTCCACTTCTTCCTCGTAATAATCTGCCAGCCTGTTCAGCATTTCTTCTGTGGAGCCGGCTTCCTCACCGATTCGTACCATATGATATACCATCGGTGGGAAGAGTCCGCAGGTCTGTAATGGCTGGGATAAAGGGACACCGACCAGAAGCTGCTCGAGCGCATCCTTTAAGGCTTCCTTATACCAGATATTTCCCATGGTATCCGCTACAATATCTACTGCTTCCGTGAGTGGAACACCTGCGGTAAGCAGCGTGCTTAAGGTGCGGGCCATCTGGGAAGAGGCGCTCTTTATTACCAGGTTTTTCGTCATTGGAAATTTGAGTGCCAGTTTTCCTAAAACATGCTTGCCGGATAAGGTCTTTTTCCACATATGAAAGGCTACTGCAATCGCAATTACTACCGGAACGATAATAAACCAGTAATTTTTAATAAAGTTGCTGAGTCCTACAACGGCAAGTGTGATTGCAGGAAGCTCGGCATCAAGTTCTTCAAACATATCCGTATATCGTGGAATAACGAATACCAGCATGACTACAACAACGCCTACGGCTACGCAGGCAACCACAATCGGGTAGATCATGGCTTTCTTAACCAAGGCCTGTGTCTTCGCGGACTTTTCAAACTGGATCGCCATACGCTCCATGGAAATTTCCAGACTGCCGGATGCCTCACCTGCTCTCGCCATCTGGACCAAAAGCTCCGGAAATGCCCTGGGATGCTTTGCCATGGAATCTGCGAAGCTCTCCCCCTTTTCCACATCGGCACGGACTGCCATGAGGGATTTCTGTAAAAGCTTATTCTCTGTCTGCTCTGCCAACATATTCAGAGCTTCAATGATGCTGACACCAGCACGCACGATGCTGGCAAACTGCCGGCAGAACACGGCGAGATCTCTGGCCGCCGGCTTTTTATCAAAGCTGATGTTGATATCCCGTGTTAAGGTATTCTGCTGCTTTACCTCCAGAACGATGAGTCCCTGCTGCTTCAGATCTCTCGTTAAGGCTTCCTGTGTATCAGCGTCCCTGCTGCCTTTGATTTCTTTTCCTGTTTTATCTATCGCCACATAGCCCCAATTGGCCATTGTCGTTCCTCCCATTCTACAAGTCGAAAGATACTCTCATCATTTCCTGTACGGATGTCGTTCCATCCAGGACGAGCTCGGTCGCACTCATACGCAGGGTATGCATACCGTCCTTCAGCGCCTGTGCTTTGATGGCTTCCACTTCTCCGCCTTTACTGATGATATGCTTCAGCTGCGGAGTCACTTCCATGATTTCATACACACCGATTCGTCCGCGAAAGCCTGTGCCGTCGCATTTCGCACAGCCGCATGGCTCATAAATTGTCAGATCTTCCTCCGGCTTACGCATCAGCATTTCAAGGTCTTCGGCATCGGCCTTCTTTGCCCTCTTACAATCAGGACAAAGGCGGCGCACCAGTCGCTGTGCAATAACACCAACCGTAGCGTCTGCAATCAGGTAAGGTTCAATTCCCATATCCACCAGACGGGTAATCGTGCTGGCTGCGGAGTTCGTATGCAGCGTGGATACCACAAGGTGACCTGTGATGGATGCCTGTACAGCGATGGATGCCGTCTCCTGATCACGGATTTCTCCGATCATAATGATGTCCGGATCCTGTCGCAGGATGGAACGCAGTGCCGATGCAAAGGTCAGATCCGCTTTATTGTTGACCTGCACCTGGTTGATTCCGTCAATATTTGCTTCCACCGGATCTTCTACGGTGATGATGTTTACATCTTCTTTATTTAACTCACTAAGCGCGGTATAGAGCGTTGTAGACTTACCGCTTCCGGTAGGTCCTGTCACAAGCAGAATACCATGCGGATTTTTCAAAATATGGTCAAACTTCTGTAAGTCATGCGGCTTTAAGCCCAATTGGCTCTTTTCCCTCGATAAGGCGTTCTTGGAGGTAAGTCGCATAACGATCTTCTCGCCATATACCGTAGGCAGAATGGATACACGGATATCAAATTCGCGCCGGTCCACCACCTGCGTGATCCTGCCGTCCTGCGGCTTACGCTTTTCGGAAATATCCATGCCGCCAATAATCTTGACACGTGCAACCAATGCCGGTAAAAGGCTGATGTTGTAGGCAGCCTTCTCATACAGGGCACCGTCAATACGGTAACGCACCCGGACCTGCTTCTCCATCGGTTCGATATGAATATCGGATGCACGCTGGCGTACAGCCTGTTCGATCATCGTTTTTACCAGCTGTACAATCGGGGAGTTGTTGATGTCGTCGCTGTAGATATCCTCCTGCTCCGCCATCTGGCTCGTCTTTTCTTTTACGTACTCTTCGAGTGCGGAGTTTACCTCTGCCTGTCCGTAATAACGGTCGAGAGCCAGCATCACATCCCGCGGTGTTGCCACGACCGGCTCCACCTGCAGATTCGTAATAATATTGATATCGTCCATGGCAGCCATGTTCATGGGATCTGACATTGCCACACGCAGAACATTCATCCCCGTTCTGGAATATTCAAACGGGATCATCTTATGCTTCTTTAAAATGTTCGGGGGTACCAGATTAAGGATTTCTTCATCAATGGAGACATCCTGCAGATCAACCATTTCGTAGCCCAGCTGGCTGCTCAATGCTTTCGCAATATTCTCTTCTGTAGTAATTCCTTCGTCAACGAGAGTTTCTCCCAATTTACGGCCAGAGCCCTTCTGCAGCTCAAGACCCTTCTGCAGCTGTTCAGCCGTTATAACGCCACTGTTCACCAGTACGTCACCCAGACGAAGTTTTTTTCTGTTAAAATCCATAGCGTATTCGTTCCCAGAGTAATTTATGATTTTCATATCCCAGCCGGCGGTATCTGACAGCCCACGGAGATCTATATTTAAGAATGTGTGACCAATGTACTATTGCCTACGGACAATATTCTACACTCTTCGACATGAGATTGCAACCCAAAACGGGCAGATATCTAAGAAAAAATAGGAAATTGGTATCACTTTTCAATCAGTTGATTTTCTGTCTGAAGCGCCTGCTTGTATTCATCCATGGTATAACCCATATCCATAATGTCTTCTTAAGTTTGCCATTTGCTCTCCCTCTCCAAAATATTTCATCGTTTGCTGTTATTATACTTGTAATTTTCTTCACAAAAACATTGCCATATATATCGGAAGATGTATCACCTCCTCTTTTACAAAAACATCTTTCGTATATAAAATATACGGTTGACCAATTTTCCCTTTAAATTTACTTCTAAATTTATCTAATGATGAATGTTTTCTATATACCCCAGACTTAACTTCAATCGGACAGATTTTTCTCTTTTTTCTAATCAAAAAATCAATTTCCATATTATTTTCACGATTGTTTGTATCTGATCTGGAATAAAAGAAAAGCTTATGTCCACTTGCCCTTAATTCCTGTGCCACAATATTTTCCATTAACATACCTTCATTCACATGCAATCTGTCCAACAAAATATCTCTGTATAACTCGTTATCTGTAAATTTGTCATCCATAAAAGAATGTGCCACCAAAAGTCCTGTATCTGCCATATAACATTTTCTGGTTGTGTGTTCTTCACTCATAGCCAATCCAACTGTAGGTTCTGTGGCATTATAACAATTATTCACTATCATTGCCTCTGCCAGCCACATAAAAGCATTTTCGTAGTCTCGGAATCTTGCCCCTTTGCTGATCTCGGAAAGTTTATATTTTTTTTCAGTTTTTGATAATTGTGACGGTAATTCATCAAAAACAGCTAATACCTTTGCTTCATAACCTCGTGCAAATTTTGTGATATCCTGACGATACAGCGTAAGAATTCTTTTTTTTATTCTATCTGCATCTTCAAAACTTTTCGTCTTTCTATAAATATCTACTACCTGTGGCATTCCTCCGGTTAGAATATATTGTCTGAAATCATTCATTACTCTTCTGTGCATTGCCTGGCCTAATGGCTGCATCTTTTCAAAGCAATCCTGTAAATACGGAACTGTCGTTTCATCTCCCAGTGCCCACAAAAATTCTTCAAAATCCATAGGAAACATTTCAATATGTTCTTCTTCAGATGGAATTACAATATTTTCAATATTCACTTTTAATGATATTAACGATCCTGTTTCCAGATAATCATACCGTCCATCCTGCACCAGATATTTTATCAATTCTCTCGCTTGTGGATATCTTTGAACTTCATCAAAAATAATAAGAGAGTCTCTGTTATAAAGAATTTTTCTATAATATGCAGATAATTTATGAAAAAACATATCAAAATCAGCAATATCATGCTCAAATATATTACGAACTTCTTCCGGTAAATGGGCGAAATCAATCAGTAAATAACTTCTATACTCTTTTTTCCCAAATAACTCTGCAATATAACTTTTCCCTACCCGGCGTGCGCCATCCAGTAACATTGCACAACTGCCATGATCTTTTTCTTTCCATTCTAATAGGCGATCATATATTTTTCGTTTCAACTGTTTCTCTCCTCCTGCATAATATTTTTTCTTTCCAGTAACAGTTCAGCCAAGCCCATTCATAAGCTGCCGGATTGTACAGATTGGCTAACAAATATACATGTTTTCCGGCAGCTTATTTCATGTCGGGCGTCCGCCCTATAGAAATGATTGTATAAGCTGCCCTTAGTGAGCAAGCTCCCACGGTCATCTTATACAATCATTTCTGCATGGCTGAACTGTTACTCTTCCCATATTATTATATACACAAAAGGCACTTTTATTCAATTATTTTTTTCACAAAAAGGCAGTTATTTAAGCTTTAAGTTTGTCACAAAAAGGCAGTTATTTGGGTACCTGATACTTTCCTGGTGAATTACACCTCACGGTATCGTATGTGCGAAGCCATATTTTGCTTTATGGCATGCCGTTTATATATGATATAATCCGCCTCCATCAGATTTCTCTAATACACCTCTCTATCCTTTCACCTTTTCATTATTTCACGTAATAAATCTATCATGTATCAAATCTCATTTGCAGAATTGCTGTGATACAGTTACTACTTTCGCTGCAAAATAATTTCCGCTCACCTGTGTTGCAGTGCCTTCCATGCAAAGCTCCATTAGCATACACAGGATTTCCGGTGTGGCAACCGCAGCTTTGGTTTTCTTCTCATATGCAGTCCGGATTTCTTCCACGCTTTTCGGAAGAAAATCCAGTATTTCAAGGAGAATCTGCAGTCTATCATCCGTATTCCAGGCACCTTCCACATTCCCGATATTTTCCATGCTTCCGATAGCTTCCATGCTTCTAACATCTCCCATGCTTCTGGTATCTCCCATACTTTTGGCATCTTCCATACTTCTGACATCATTCATGCTTCTAGTATCTTCTATGCTTCTGGTATCTTCTATGCTTCCGGCATCTTCCACATCTCTTATATTTCCTGTTTCCTTCTGGGGATTTTCCAACGGAAGTTCCATCTGTCCCAGTGAAAGATGCTGCAGTAAATCCTTCGGAGACACGGCAATAAGTGCTCCCTGCTGTAACAGTAGATTGCAGCCATCACTCAGCCGATCCGTCAGTCTCCCCGGAATGGCATAAACCTCCCTCCCCTGCTCCAACGCCATATCTACCGTAATAAAGGTGCCGCTTTTCTGCCTTGCTTCTACGACCAGAATTACATCGGCAAGACCCGACACAATCCGGTTTCGTTCCGGAAAAAGTCGTTTTATCGGTTCTGTCCCCGGTGGAAAGGTCGACAGAATTCCTCCCTGTTCCAGGATCTGCTCATACAATCTGCGCGAGGATTTCGGATAGCAGATATCTACGCCACAGCCCAGAACCGCATAGGTTCTGCCGCCGCCCTGCAATGCTGCTTCCTGTGAAATGCTGTCAATTCCTCTTGCCATGCCGCTGATTACCGGTATTCCATGTGCCCCTAACTCCTTCGCAAAATTCTTTGCCACATAAATTCCATATTCCGAGCATTCGCGCGCACCAATCATCGCTACCGCCGGCAGATTCTCCGGTGGCAGCTTCCCCAGCACATACAATGCATAAGGTGCTGACGGAATTTCACGCAGTCTCTGTGGATAGTCTTCATCCTCTGCAGTGAGGAAACGGATTCCTTTTTGCAGCAGTTCTTCATATTCCCGATTCAGGTCATAGGATCTCGTATACTCCGCTGCTTCGTCCATCCTTGTCTCCGTTAGCACTTCAAGAACCCCTTTGCTCCTTCTCCTCACCGCCCCATAAACCTCGAACGGAGTATGATACCTCCTTAAAAGCTCCCGGATCGTTCTGTTTCCGGCTTCCGGCATCCGGTGAAGCCAGTATTCATATTTCTTATTTTCCATACCTGATTCCTTTTCATTCTTGCTTTGTAGCTGTTCAGTACCTTCACAGTTACGATGCAAAATCCATTCCAAATCGGCTTTGCCGATGGGATTTCGCATTACTGAATCATTTTCTTACGGTCTCGGCAGTAAATGCCTCGACCTGTACTGAATAGTTACCTTGCCTGTATATCTTTCAACGTTCCGGCTCCATATTCCGGTAGCTCATTGCCTCTGCCAGATGGGGCAGCCGGATTTCTTCGCTCCCTTCCAGATCCGCAATCGTCCGTGCCACCTTAAGCAGGTGGTGATAGCCTCTTGCGCTCAACTGCATTTTCTCCGAAAGCCGTTCCGTATAGCTTTGCTCCTGCTTCCCGAGACAGCAATAATTTTCGCAATCTTTCATAGTTAAATCAGAATTAAATTTTATATCTGTTCCCTTATAACGGCTCTCCTGCAATTCTCGGGCACGATTTACCATCTCCCGCATTTCTGCACTGGATAATCCACTCTTTTTCTTCTGAAGCTGCCCTATTTCCACCTTTTCTGCTTCCAGGCACAAATCCATCCTGTCCAGCATCGGTCCCGACAGGCGGCTCCTGTATAGATGTCGTTCAAAGGGCGTACACTTACAGCGGTTGCGGTCCGGATAATAGCCGCACGGACAGGGATTCATTGCCCCGATCAGCATAAAATCCGCCGGATAAGTAAACGCCCCGGTACTTCTTGCAATGTGAATTTCCTTATCCTCTAATGGCTGCCGCAGCAGATCAATGGTCTGTCTTTGGAACTCCGGGAGCTCGTCCAGGAACAGCACACCGCGATGTGCCAGGCTGACAAGACCGGGCTGTGGAATCCTGCCTCCCCCTGCAAGTGCATGAATTGTAACAGAATGATGTGGATTTAAAAACGGTCGTTTTTTAATCAGATTCTGTCCCTTGGGAAGCCGTCCGGCAATGCTGTAGATGGAAGTCACCTCCATGCTTTCCTCAAAGTTCAATTCCGGCAGGATCGACGGAATTCTCTTTGCTATCATCGTCTTACCGGCTCCGGGCGGCCCGACAATCAGCATATGGTGAAAACCGGCAGCTGCAATCAGGGCTCCCCGTTTCAGATTCTCCTGCCCGTGAACCTCTGCAAAGTCCAGTGCTTTTTCTTCCTGTCGATGGTCTCTTTTCTTCCATTCCCTTTGGGCTTCTGCCTCCTGTCTTCTCTGCTTAAGTTCCTCTTTAATCTGTTCTTCTTCCGATAATTGCAGATAGTCACAGGCTTCCTGAATGCTTCCGGCACCTGCTACGCGGATTCCTTCTATTACGGAAGCCTCCGCATAATTATCCCTTGGCACAAGACACTGCTTTTTCCCCTGTCGAAAGGCCTCCCACACAAGTGGCAGAACTCCCTTCACTCCTTTAATCTCTCCGCTAAGTCCCAGTTCTCCAATCACGAACACATCCGCAAGCACTTTAGCATCCAGAATTTCCGTCGCTGTCAGGATTCCCAATGCGATCGCAAGATCAAATCCGGTTCCGGATTTATGAATATCTGCCGGTGACAGATTTACAGAAATATGGGACGGTGGAATATCCATTCCTGAATTCTTAAGTGCAACCTTCACTCTCTCCTGTGATTCCCGCACTTCACTCCCCAGACTTCCCACCATAACAAGACATGGCAAACCCCTGGAGACATCCACCTCTACCTGGATCAGGTGGCTTTGGAGACCATAGATTGTCCCCGAACATATTGAACTAAACAAAGCTCCTCCCTTCTCCTTCTCTCCTTTGCTCTGCTTTGTTCGCATTGGCACTCAAATTATTGAATAATGCCGCGATATACGGTCTTAGAAAAATGAACTGCATGATATGATGTCATACGCTTAAATATCACGCTCTCAGATATCATGCTCTTAGATATCATGCTCTTAGATGTCATGCTCTTAGATATCATGCTCTTAGATATCATACTCTCAGATATCATGCTCTTAGATGTCATGCTCTTAGACATCATGCTCTCAGATATCATGCTCTCAGAAGCTATATCACAGTAACTTCAGACGGTCACTGCTCTATAAAATCTTATTTTATTGTGATTATACACAATTTTATTCTTGACTGCAAGATTATATTTGTTAATTTTTACCATATTAACTCACATTGTACAGAATATCGCCTAACTTATTTTTAAGCTTTAATTTTCCACGACTGACTTCCTACTTTTGGACATATTAAATGATATTTTCTCAATCATGTCCAAACTACTTCCCCTTTCTCTTAAGTTCACTGCCTCTTAAGCTGCATTTTGGACATTTTCCCCTCTTTTTCTTCAATATATATCCAATTTTCACTTTCATTGCATGTCTTCCTTCTCCGAGCGCCCTGTCTTTTGGATATTTTCCTTTTCTTTCTTCAATATATGTCCAACTTTCCGTTCCATTTCATGTCTTCCTTCTCTGAGTACCCTGTCTTTTGGATATTTTCCTTATTTTTCTTCAATATATGTCCAACTTTCCGTTCCATTTCATGTCTTCCTTCTCTGAGTACCCTGTCTTTTGGATATTTTCCTGCTTTTTCTTCAATGATATATCCAATTTTCCACCGTTCGCCAACCATTCAGCTTCCCATTATTATCAATTATTATCAAATTTGGATATATTGCTATCAGAAGTGCTCTTTATGTCCAATCCATCTCCGTGAATATATAAATTGTGCCCTTAAGAAAAATATCTGGAAACACATAAATTCTGTCCCCTAAAAAATATCTGGAAACACATAAGTTCTATCCCCCTCAAAAAGATAATATCTGGAAACGCATAAGTTCTATCCCCCCAAAAGAAAATATCTGGAAACGCATAAGTTCTGTCCACCAAAAAGAAAATATCTGGAAACACACATAAGTTCTATCCGCCCAAAAATGGTTGGAAACACATAAATTCTATCCCCCAAAAAGAAAATATCTGGAAACACATAAGTTCTGTCCCCCCAAAAAGAAAAACCGGAAGCACATAGAATTGCCCATTCCATATGCTTCCGGTTTAATTCATCAGATAATCTTATGCTCCATTCCATCCGGATCAGTAGCAAACTGGATCGCCATTTCACGATCGATCACTCCGCTGTAATAAAGCTGCATGATAGCTTCATCCATAATCATCATGCCCTGCTTACGGTTCGTCTGCATCACGCTCATCAGCTGGTAGGCCTTCCCCTCACGGATCAGATTGCGGACGGCATGGTTGGAATGCAGTACCTCAAAGGCTGCCACACGTCCGGATCCATCTGCCTTGGGAATCAACTGCTGGGAAACAACCGCTTCTAATACATTTGCAAGCTGCACGCGGATCTGCTGCTGCTGGTGTGGCGGGAATACGTCAATCACACGGTCTACGGTGCTTGCCGCCCCGATGGTATGCAGGGTAGAAAGCACCAGATGTCCGGTTTCGGCTGCAGTAATTGCAACACTGATGGTTTCAAAGTCACGCATCTCTCCGACAAGAATTACATCCGGATCTTCACGGAGGGCCGCACGAAGTGCATTGGCATAAGACTGGGAATCCAGACCGATTTCTCTCTGGTTTACCATGGACTTCTTATGCTGATGCAGATATTCAATCGGATCCTCCAACGTAATTACATGGCATTCCCTGTTGTTATTAATTTTATCGATAATCGCCGCCAGTGTGGTAGACTTACCGCTTCCGGTAGGTCCCGTTACCAGAATCAGACCTTTCTTACGCTGATACAGGTCAATGACTGACTCCGGCACACCAAGCACTTCAGGTGATGGAACCTGGGTTCCGACAAGCCGCAGTGCAATTGCCACAGAGCCTCTCTGACGGTACGCATTGACACGGTATCTTCCCAGATTCGGAATAGAAAAAGACATATCATGTTCGCCATCCCGGTCAAACATGGCTCTCTGCCGCTCATCCATAAACTGATCCAGCATCTGCAGGGTATCCGGCGGCAGAAGCCGGTCATAGTTCATCGTGATTAACTGCCCGTTTACACGCATTTTCGGTGGAATACCAACTGTGATATGTACGTCGGAAGCTCCCGCACGCTTTGCATCCCGGAGCAGTTCCTCTATTGTAGGGATATTTGACATTTATTATTTCCTCCTATCCGTATGCTTTCATAACTGCTCAGGAACTTCCACAGTTATAAGTTTTTAATCCTTCTCTCAGTTTTAATAACGCTCGTTTTTCTATCCTGGAAACATAACTTCGTGAGATCCCGAAGCGTTCTCCGACCTCCCGCTGTGTTAGCTCTGTCCCTGTCTGTAGACCATATCTCAATTCGATAATTTCACGTTCCCGATGTGTAAGCACCTGCTGCATCAGTATTTTCAACCTCCGGATGCTCTCCCTTTCATACATCCGTTCCACAACATCTTCCTGCACCTGCTCAATCACATCCAGGAGACTGATTTCATTTCCCTCTTTGTCTGTCCCAATCGGTTCAAAAAGAGAAACCTCACGGGAATTTTTCTTTTTGCTGCGCAGCAGCATCAGAAATTCATTATCAATACATCGTGATGCATAAGTACTCAGCTTTCCTTTTCCTGCATCAAAGGACTCTATCGCTTTAATCAATCCGATGGTTCCTATGGAAATCAGATCCTCCATATTTTCATCCACATTCTGATATTTCTTTGCAATATGTGCCACCAGACGTAAATTTTTCTCAATCAGAATCTCACGCGCCCTGGCTGCCTGTACCGGATCATCCGCATGCAAAAGCTGTATATATTGTGCCTCCTGTTCCGTAGATAAAGGTTGTTGAAAGGTTTTCAAAGGGCACCACCAAAGTCTTTTTTATTATTCTATGACCTGCGGTGTCTTCAAGTGCCTTTCCCACTAATTTAATTATCTGCCGAACGGTGCGGACAGTAACCTTTCCACCACCTTTGATTATACTGATATAAGAGATACTTGGCAACTAAAAATCCGGTTCCTACAACATCTCCAATAAGCAAAAATATTTTCACAGCATAAAGTCCACAAAAACCTGATTGCTGACATCAATTCCATGTGATGTCAGTTTCAGATGAACGAACTCTTCTCCTGTCACTTCAAGTAATCCCAGCTTCTCATGCTTCTCAATCACCCCCGGAAATACTTCTTCAAAACGTCTCCCAAAGTTTTCAAAAAACTTCCGTTCCGAAACTCCTTCCATCATCCGCAGTCCCAGAAACATGAATTCCTCCATCTGTTCCTCAACCGGCAGCTCCTGTACTTCCTCTCTTAACTTTTTCAGCTTTTTACCCGGGTTTTTATCTTTGCAGGCTGCATTCCTGCTTTCCATGTTATTTTTTTCTGTATTACCTTCTTCCGCAGAATTCTTTTCAATATTATCTTTTTTCACATTCTCTATTTCAGCATTAACCTTTTCCACTTGTTCTTTTTCAGCAGTAAGTTTTTCCACCTGCTCTTTTTCAGCATTTTCTTTTTTCAGATCGTTCTTTCCAGCATTGTTTTTTTTCAGACAGTCTTTTTCAGTATTGCTTTTTTTCAGACAGTCCTTTTCAGCCTGAAACTTTTCTCCATGCTCTTTACTTGCATTTTCAATCTCATTTCCAATCGAATTTTCACCCAGCATCAAGTTTACATAACTCGAAATATCCGTCACATTATGGAACCGGACATTCTGAATCAGGGAGGCACTGCCGATTCCAAGACCGAGATAATTGCCTCTCTGCCAGTACACCTTATTGTGAACGCATTCCTTTCCTGCTTTGGCATAATTGGAAATTTCATAGCGGTGATACCCGGCTTTTCTTAAAATATCATCCGTTATTTCATACATTCTGCGTTCCGTCTCCTCGTCCGGCAGATTCAACTCCTGTTCATAAAAGGGGGTACCCTCTTCCACGATCAGGCTATAGGCAGAAATATGTACCGGCTGTGGCTGCAGCGCCAATACCTTCTGCAGGGTTTCCTGATAGGACTTAAGTGTCTGCTCCGGAATGGCAGACATCAGATCCACATTGATATTGGTAAAGCCCGCTTCCACTGCCATTTCATAGGCCTTCAGAAAATCCGCACAGGTATGGATCCTGCCAAGGGCTTTCAGTTCTCCATCGTTGGCAGACTGAAGGCCGATACTGATCCGGTTAATTCCACAGGCACGGTAGGCATTCATCTTTTCCGGTGTCACTGTTCCCGGGTTCATCTCCATGCTGATCTCACAGGTATTCGTAAGGATAAAGCAGCTTTTCAACGTTTCCATAATGCGTATTGTCTGTTCGGGCAGAAGTACCGAAGGGGTTCCACCGCCAATAAAAACAGACACCACCTGATACTCCCGGTATTCAGGCGATGTCTCCTGTATTTCACGGCACAGTGCCTCTACATACTGCTCCTGCATGTCCGCACTCTGCGGCCCGGACAGGAAATCACAGTAGAGACATTTCCGTACACAAAATGGTATATGAAGATACAAGCTCAAATTTTGTTCCATTTATTTATCATCCAGCTTTAATACACTCATAAATGCCTTCTGCGGAATTTCCACGTTACCAATCTGACGCATACGTTTCTTTCCTTCCTTCTGCTTTTCCAGAAGCTTCTTCTTACGGGTAATATCACCACCGTAACACTTCGCAAGCACATCCTTTCGATAAGCCTTGACGGTTTCTCTCGCGATGACCTTACCTCCAATCGCTGCCTGGATCGGAACCTCAAACATGTGACGCGGGATCTCGTCCTTTAGCTTCTCACACATCTTCCGCCCACGTTCATAGGCACTGTCTGCGTGCACGATAAAGGAAAGCGCATCAACCTCTTCCTTGTTAATCAGAATATCCAGCTTCACAAGCTCCGCCCGCTCATAGCCCTTTAACTCATAGTCAAAGGAAGCATAGCCTCTGGAGCGGGACTTCAGTGCATCAAAGAAATCGTAAATAATCTCATTTAACGGCAGTTCGTATTTCAGCAGTGCTCTGGTAGATTCAATATACTCCATGCCAAGATATTTACCCCGGCGTTCCTGACAAAGCTCCATGATCGAGCCGATAAACTCGGTTGTTACCATGATCTCTGCGGAAACCACCGGTTCTTCCATATAATCAATTTCTGTCGGATCCGGCAGATTGGACGGATTCGTCAGTTCAATCATTTCCCCGTTCAGCTTGTGCACATGATAAATAACACCCGGTGCGGTTGTTACGAGATCCAGATTGTACTCCCGCTCTAAACGCTCCTGAATAATCTCCAGATGAAGCAGTCCCAAAAATCCGCATCGGAAGCCAAAGCCAAGGGCAATTGAGGTTTCCGGCTCATAGCTTAAGGAAGCATCGTTTAACTGCAGCTTTTCTAATGCATCCCGCAGATCCGGGTATTTTGCACCGTCTGCCGGATACATTCCGCAATACACCATGGAATTTACCTTCTTATATCCGGGAAGCGGCTCTGCACAGGGATTGTTAAGATCTGTCACGGTATCTCCGACCGCCGTATCCTTTACATTCTTAATTGAAGCAGTAATATAGCCTACCATACCGGCTTCGAGTTCATCACAGGGAATGAACTGACCTGCTCCGAAATAGCCAACCTCTACAACCTCTGCGGTTGCGCCGGTAGCCATCATCTTAATGCTTGTCCCTTTAGAAACCCTGCCGTCCCTCAGACGGCAGAAAATAATGACCCCCTTATAGGAATCGTATACGGAATCAAAAATCAACGCTTTAAGCGGCTGATCGGGGTCTCCATCGGGTGCCGGAATCTTATGTACAATTGCTTCGAGCACTTCATCTATACCGATTCCGTTCTTGGCTGAAATAAGCGGTGCATCCTGTGCCTCAATACCGATCACATCTTCAATTTCATTCTTTACACGCTCCGGCTCTGCACTTGGCAGATCGATTTTATTAATGACCGGGAACACCTCAAGGTCATGATCCAGTGCCAGATAAACGTTTGCAAGGGTCTGTGCCTCAATTCCCTGTGCCGCATCCACGACGAGAATGGCACCATCACATGCAGCAAGACTTCTGCTGACCTCGTAGTTGAAGTCCACATGTCCCGGAGTGTCAATCAGGTTGAAAATGTATTCCTCACCATCCTGCGCTTTATAAATCGTCCGGACGGACTGTGCCTTAATCGTAATTCCACGTTCTCTTTCCAGATCCATGTTGTCAAGTACCTGTGCCTGCATTTCACGGCTGGTCAAAAGCCCCGTCTTTTCTATGATACGGTCTGCAAGCGTAGACTTACCATGATCAATATGCGCTACAATGCAGAAATTCCGGATTTTGCTCTGATCAATATGTGACATAAATTCTAAACCTTTCCTGATTATACTGATAACAATTCAGAACCGCATTCGTAAAACCGCTGTTTCACAGCGTAGTTTACCTCATGTGGTTACTTCGCCATACACATATAAAATGATGTCGGGGTCAAAAGTCCCGGCTCTGAATCGTAATCATTTTACCTCTTTTTGAGCACCATGGCAAGAACATGTGCTAATGGATCGCAGGCATTCATGATTTCTTCGACCGTATTATTCTGTGCCCCCAATTCGATCAGCATGCTTTTCGGGCATAAATGCATATTATAACGGTAGGCTTTGAGATAAATCTTGCGTGTGAGTCCCGGATAATATTCATTGGCAAGCACCTGCGCCTGAAAGGAAAACGCCAGATTATCAAGAATATAAGGGTTTTCCAGATAGGAGATCTCTCCCTGCCTGCGCAAATAGCTCAACCCGTTAAAGAACATAAAACGGGCTGTCGGTCGTCCCTGCAAATCCATGACAAGTCTCCGGTCATTCGCCATTTCATCCCGGTGCAGATCAATCACCACTTCGATACCCGGATTCTCCTTCAAAATCTGCTCTACCGCCGGAAGTGCCTTTTCATAGGCATTGTCCCGTTCCTGATCATAGACACCCGTATCATGCAGTACACGGAAGCCATATCCTTCGAGAAGTTCCGTCAGGCGCTCACCGGCTCCGACAATCGTTGTCGATGGGTCACCCGGAACAGAATCCACGAAATCTTCACTTGCATGCGTATGATAAATCAGGATCTGTGGACCCTGCGTTTCGTCTTCATTGTTTAATATTAAATCTTCATTTAATAATCGCTCTGCATTCAAATATTCTTCCTTCATACTGGTGGAGCCATCCACCGCAAAGAACTCGGAGCGCAAATCGTCCTGTGTCCATTGCTTTGTCCAATCATATGTATAAGCGGGCACCGCCGCCAGTTCAAATCCGGAAGAAGAGGCTCCCTGTGAGAAACTTTCGTTTTCTTCCTCCCCCTGACCGGGCTCTTCATTCTGTCCCGATTCGCTTTCAGTTAAATTGTTGTCAACGTCTTCCATTCCGTTCTCCCTAAGCATCTGCTTAAAATACTCCTCTTGTGGAATCTCTGTACTTTTATTCCCTGAACGATTCTGCTCCTTCAACATCCCTTCCTGAATCTCCGGCTGAATCTGTATCCCTGCCGGAGTTCCCTGTTCATCCGAATCAACTATTTGAATCCGCATTTCTTCCAGGGCTTCTGTCTGTGCATCCTGCACACCTTCTGCTTCCAAATCTGCCAGTTCAGACCGTTCTTTCAGTTCTGATCCCCCTGCATCCTCTGTCTCTGCTCCTTCTGTTTCCGTGATCTCCGCTCCTGCGGCACCAACTTCTGTTTTAGCTGCTTTCGTTTCTGTTTTCTCCGCACCTGCGGTATCCACTGCTGTTTTAGCTGCTTCCGTTTCTGATTCCACCGCTCCTGCTACGCCTGCGTCTGTTTTAAATTCTTCTGTTTTAGCAGCTTGCGCTCCTGCGTCTTTTACTCCTACTGCCACCGCTTCCGAGTCTGCCGTCAAATATGCTCCATAATAGTAATAGGCAGATTCCATGGCAATGGCGCGTTCGGTCAAAGACAGCTCCGCGGCCCTGCTGTCCATCTGCCGCAGATATCCCGCCACCGGAAGATATGCCCATTCCACCTGACTAATCAATACCAGTGCTGCAAATTGTATGATACCCTTCCGGGCCAGATGACTGTTCCATAATCTATACAAGCTTTCACACCCCACTAGGGTATTTTATGCTTGCTTTGTCTTAAACATTCAATTTCATGCGTTTTACAGCTCCAGTGCCAGGTGAATGGCATTGCAGATGATATGACTGATCTGCCGGATCTCGTAATCCACATCCTTTCCTGTGACATACATATTGTAAAGCTCATCCATAGCACCTGTTATCTTTTCTTTCCGGTCAAGAAAATCCTGATCCTCCATACCACAGTCCTTAAAAACAGCGTCCTGTACGATGGTTGCAGCGTCCACCACCGTGGGCACGCCGAGGGCAATGACCGGTACACCCAGGTTTTCCTCCTGAATGGCATTCCGGTAATTTCCGACTCCGGAACCGGGATTAATTCCGGCATTGGAAATCTGAATGGTACGGTTCAGTCTTTTAATTGAACGGGCAGCCAGTGCATCAATTACAAGTACGAGATCCGGATGGGTCTGTGCCACCACACCACTGATGATTTCCTGCGATTCCATCCCGGTCTTCGCCATGACGCCCGGAACCAGGCTGCTGGTAAGAGGAAGCTTACGGCCTTCATAAGCCGCATTTCCGAATTCCATCACCATATGCCTGGTAATGGTCAGGTTATCCACCACACGCGGTCCCAACGAATCTGCCGTTACCTCCCGGTTTCCAAGACCGACAATGAGAACATTCAGCTGCTCCTTTTCCTTGGGAAGCAGGGATTTAATCTGATCCGCCAGTTCCCTGGCAATCTCCTCATGGTAATCCTCGTCAGGATGTGCCATATTAGGAGCCTCCAGTGTCACATAGGTTCCCATTGCCTTTCCCAGAAGGCGTGCCCCATTCTTACTCCCGATCGTTACCCGTGTAATCCTGATTTCACTTTCTTCCTTATATTCCTCCTCCACCTGCACCCCATGAAGATGTTCCTCCTTCTCTGAGACGCTCTCCCGTGCTTCTAAAGCCAAATCCGTCCGGATCTGTACCTGCTCCATTTTCCTGCCCTCCGAAATTTTTTCATGATTATTTGTTATTTTTCCAAAATTATCATATTTTATTCGTTTTGTTATTGACATATTTGCAGGATACGGCTACAATAATATGCGTGTGTTTACATTAAGACGTCCGTGTCCGGCTTTAATGAAACATCTCAGTAACTTACGATTTTTAATAGGAGGTGTACATCGTGGCTAACATTAAATCTGCAAAGAAGAGAATTTTAGTTAATCAAACAAGAGCTGAAAGAAATAAGGCAATCAAGTCCGGAGTTAAGACAGCCGTTAAGAAGGTTGTTGTTGCTATTGAAGCAAATGACAAGGCTGCTGCACAGGAAGCTTTAGTTGCTGCTACTACAGTAATTGATAAGGCTGCCAGCAAAGGCGTTTACCATAAGAACACAGCTTCCAGAAAAGTATCCCGTTTAGCTCAGGCTGTAAACAAGATGGCTTAATTATCGGAAGACCTGATTTTTAACGAAAATATAAGACCTCAACTCATACCGTCATGTGAGTTGAGGTTTTTTGTTTGTCAAAAATAACGATTCAATTTTGTCTGGTTCTGAATCGTTATTATAAAAAATAAGATAACTATTCAGAACCCCATTCGTAAAACCGTTGCTAACGCAACGTAGTTTTACTCATGTGGTTACTTCGCCATATAAATTATGTCAAATGTCCTTACGAATGCAAGCATTCGACGTCCATGTTGTCATAATTTGCATGGCTCTGAATAGTTACAAAATAAGCAGGACGATAAGCCGGGTTATGTCGTTGAGTGATCATCTATCTAGGACTACTGTTGCCAATAGCCTCAAGCGACCCACCTGAAGGCTGGTCGGGCAAACCTTAGCGCCTTCGTTTTGGTCTTGCTTCGAATGGGGTTTACATGTGCCCCGCCTGTTACCAGGCAGGCGGTAGTCTCTTACACTGCCTTTCCACCCTTACCTCCTGCGAGGCGGTATATTTCTGTTGCACTGGCCTTGGAGTCACCTCCACCGGACGTTATCCGGCATTCTGCCCTGTGAAGCCCGGACTTTCCTCACCCGTATAAATACGGCCGCGATCACCTGTCCTGCTTATATTTCTATTTAATGATACCAGGGTCAAAAGGTCTAAGCCCACATGAGCTTGCTCATAAGTGGGTGAAAGACTTTAGGACCCGCCCCGATATGAGCATAGAAGTGGGATGATAATCCCACGATATGCGAATATTGGGTAGGATTGTGGAAGTGCGTAGCACGAAGCAATCCGTAGGTATCAAAGTCAGGGGCTTTTGCCCCTGGCATCATTTAATTATGAGCCCTGCAAGCTTCCAGGAAAGTGTGTCAATGGCAGATGCATGGCTTATCAGTTATCAGACGTTGAACAGACTTCCTCCGATAAACTCACGGCAGATGGAGTTATTGGGAACGTTTTCACTGTCAATGCCAAGGAAGTATTCGAGAAATTTTAGGAGTCGCTTTGCCTCGTAATATTCCGGTTCTCCCTTCTGAATGCTGAACAACAACGGCTCTGCGTACTGTTTGAGTACGGCAAGCTCATAAATCAGCACGGAATTAAACATCACATCCGCACTTTCCTGAAAAGGGAAAATATATGCTTCCTCACCACGGCGTACGGAGGGCCACATCTCAATCGTCCGCTTCGCACTGGCGCCTCTTGTTCTGGCATCCCTTACCATACGGCGGATCAGCCTTCCATCAGTCGTCGGTATTCTATTATGCTCGTCAATGTTAAGACTTGTCAAGGCACTAATATAAATTTTAAACTTACTGTCGTCAGGAAGTTCTGCTGTGGTCTTTGGATTCAATCCATGGATTCCTTCAATCACAAGCACATCCTCCGGTCCTAGCTGCTTGAAATTACCCTTATATTCGCGAAGTCCTGTCTTGAAATTAAAGGAAGGCAGCTCGACTCTTTCTCCCTTTAACAAGCGCTGCATATCCTCATTAAACTGTGCCACATCAATGGCTTCAAGACATTCAAAATTGTAATCTCCATTCTCATCCCTGGGGGTCTTATCCCGGTTTACGAAATAGTCATCCAGCCCGATCGGATGCGGCACCAGTCCGTAGGTACGGAGCTGTACCGATAAGCGGTGGGAAAACGTGGTTTTACCTGATGAGGACGGACCTGCGATCAACACGAACTTTACATCCCCACGCCTTACGATTTCCTGCGCAATCTCACCGATTCTGCGTTCCTGCTGAGCCTCCTGCATGAGGATCATATCATTCACATCCCCACTGCAGATCGCATTATTTAAGTCTCCAACTGTTTCAATTTCAATGCTTTCTCCCCACTGGGTCGCGGTTTTCAGCTCATGGAACAGCTTTTCCCTCGGCTCAAAGAAATCAATCTTATCCGGCTCGGTTGCACCCGGAATCAACAGTAACAGACCTTCCTCATACTGCATGACATCGTAATATTTGAGATATCCGGTGCTTGGCAGCATATATCCGTAATAATAGTCATAATAACCGTCCAGACAATAGATATTGACGGAAGATCCCCGGCGGTAACGGAACAGGTTCACCTTATCGAACATCTTATACTTACGGAACAGCTCTACCGCATCATCAACCGGATAAGACCGCTTGGTGATCGGACGGTCAGCATCCACCAGCTCCTTCATCCTTTGCCGGATCTTCTCTACCATTTCCCGGGTCAGCTTTTCATCCATCCTGATATTGATGTAATAGCCCTGACCGATGGCAAATTCTACGTTTACCTTCGTAATTTCCTTATCCTCCAGCACATCATACACCGATTTAATCAGTGTCATAATGGCGGTACGGACATAGGTTTTATGCCCGATCACATCCTTTAAGGTCAAAAAGGACAACGTGCAGTCCTTATGTACCGGCTTGATCAGTTCCCGGATCTTGCCGTTTTCAAGAACCAGCGCAATCATGTTATCATACTGCTGCTGGTATTCCGTTGCAATTACCTCGTATTTCAGTCCATCCGGGTATTCCTTCGTCACCCCGTCAATGGTAATATTTGCCATGCCAGCCTTCTCCTTCCATTTCCTGCAGCGCTTTCCGGATAAAAAACAATTCCTGTTCCAGTATATTCCGCCTTGCGCTGATTCGTTCCCCCTCATAAGCATTCAGCGAATTCAAAATTTCAATATTTTTACGCTCTTCCTTATGTAAATACTGTCTTAAAACAGGGTGCCTGCGTGCAAGCAGAAGCGGTCCGAACCGGTAAGCCACTTCCTCATCCTGTGTTCCCGGTATGGAGGACGCTTTTCGATCCACCTCTCCCCCACTCTGCCGTTGAACCTTCATCATAGGATAGTATTTTCCATCCTCAAAAACCATATTTTCAGCCACAATTTCAAATCCGTGATCCGCAAGGAATTTTCGGAATTCGCAGATTTCGGATTGTGGTGCAAGGATCATCTCCCTGAAATCTTCTACCTTTTTATTTGAGAGGATCTCTTGCATGAGCGGACCTCCCATTCCGGCAATAATGAGACAGTCTGCCTCTCCTTCCCGGTACTGTGTCAAGCCATCCGACAGCCGTGTATGGATTCTATCCTGCAGTCCTGCTTCTTCAATGTGGCTCTGTGCCTGCTGCAGCGGTCCCTTCCCAATGTCCATGGCAAGCACCGAGGGTGCAATCCCCTCCTCTACAAGATAAATTGATATAAAGCCGTGATCACATCCAACATCACATACACGCATTCCGTGACTTACCATCTGCGCAATTGCCAGCATTCTCTCCGACAGACGGACACCTCCTGCTGTTTTCCCTGTCATTTCCTACTCCATTCTTTACTAATCCGGACCATCACTATTCCGAATCCCATTTGTCAATCCCCTCTATGCAGCTTTACTTTTGCAAGACCCTGAATCGTTAATCCAGGTAGTCCTTCAACTTACGGCTTCTGCTCGGATGACGGAGCTTACGGAGTGCTTTCGCCTCAATCTGACGGATACGCTCTCTGGTTACGTTAAATTCCTTACCGACTTCCTCAAGGGTTCGGGCACGTCCATCATCGAGACCAAAACGGAGTCGGAGTACCTTCTGCTCTCTTTCGGTCAGGGTTCCCAAAACCTCAACGAGCTGCTCCTTTAACAGGGTAAATGCTGCTGCATCGGCAGGAACCGGCACATTATCATCCTGGATAAAGTCACCCAGATGGGAATCTTCCTCTTCACCGATCGGGGTTTCCAAAGAAACCGGCTCCTGGGAAATCTTTAAGATCTCACGGACACGTTCTACCGGAAGGTTCATTTCCTCTGCGATTTCCTCCGGAAGCGGCTCTCTTCCAAGCTCCTGCAGCAACTGACGGCTGACACGGATCAGCTTGTTAATTGTCTCGACCATGTGCACCGGAATACGGATGGTTCTTGCCTGATCGGCAATTGCACGGGTGATTGCCTGACGAATCCACCAGGTTGCATAGGTAGAGAACTTATATCCCTTACGGTAATCAAATTTTTCAACGGCCTTAATCAACCCCAGGTTTCCCTCCTGAATCAGATCAAGGAATAACATTCCTCTTCCGACATAACGCTTTGCAATACTGACAACCAGACGCAGGTTTGCCTCAGCCAGACGCTTCTTGGCGTCCTCATCGCCCTCTTCCATACGCTGTGCCAGTTCAATTTCCTCTTCAGCACTCAAAAGAGGAACCTTTCCGATTTCCTTCAGATACATACGAACCGGATCTTCAATGCTGATTCCGTCCGGTACAGACAGGTCGATATTTTCCATATCCACTTCGTCTTCTTCGGACAGCATGATCTCTTCATCATCAATCACATCATCATCGTCATCATTCGTAATTCGAAGCACATCGATGCCGCTCTTTTCCAGATGCTCGATGACCTTTTCAATTTGTTCCTCATTCAATGCAAGTTCAGCCAGAAAATCCACAATTTCCTGATATTCCAAGACATTCTTTTTCTTCTTGGCCATAGCAAGAAGCTGCTTTAATTTTTCCTCAAACTTTGCCTGTACATTTTCATCCATTGGTGTTTCCATCCTTCCTTGTTACTAAATATTACCATTATTAGCCTTAATCCAGTGAAATATGCGTTTTCTCAAGTTCTTCCAGTGCTTTTTTGCCCTCGATAGCCCTTTTGAGTGCATTCACATCGGCACCGAGCTGACTGGAAAAGTATTCATAACTGTTTCTCTTAAGTGCCACCAGAATATCGTGAAAGGCTTTTTCACGATCCTGCTTCGTTGTAATTTCCTGCAGCTTTGTATTAAATACGCCTGCAACCTCACGCTGCTCCTCCATGTCATTAAACAGACTGACGATCGCTGCCGGATTGATTTCTCCTTTATCAAGATCCTCAAACAATCTCTCTGCCACCTTCCGGTACAGCTCCTCCGTAAAGTCCTCAACAGAGATATACTGCTTAACCCTTGGGTATAACTGCGGTTCCTCCACAAGCCATGTCAGAAACAGCTTCTGCGGCTTCCTGCGGTTTTCATCCGGTGTGTTCTTCGGCTGGATGCCGGATTTGGGTCGTACCGCCGGCTGTACATTTCCTGTTTTCAGCGCGTAACTCATCACCAGCTTGCGCAGATTCTCATATCCAATCAGATACTTGTCCGCAACCGCCTGAATATAGTTATCCCGTTCCACATCCTCCGAAAACTCGCAGAGCTTCTTTGCAATTTCACGGTGGAACTGCGTTTTCGATTCCGGATCCTTCAGGTTATAGTCTCTTTGCAGGATACGAAGCTCGAAGAAAAAGCTGTTCTCCGCCTCGTTAATCCGCTGCTGAAACTTTTCGGCTCCCTCGTTCTTAATGAATTCGTCCGGATCCTTATACGGTTCGAGATTTAAAACCTTACCGGTAAGCTCCACTTCCTTCAGAATTCCGATTGCCCGCAATGCTGCATTCACTCCGGCGCCATCACTGTCGTATGCAAGGATCACTTCCCTGGCATACCTTCTTAACATGTTCGCCTGTCCTGCGGTAAATGCGGTTCCAAGGGAGGCCACCGCCTGGGTAAAGCCCGCCTGATGCATGGAAATGACATCCATATAGCCCTCACAGAGAATAATATTATTCGTCCGTGCGGTTCTTGCAAAATTGAGTCCGTACAGATTACGGCTCTTATCAAAAATGGGGGTTTCGGGAGAGTTTAAGTACTTGGGCTTTCCATCTCCCATCACCCGTCCTCCGAAACCGATCACGCGGTGATTAATGTCCTGAATTGGAAACATCACACGATTCCAGAATTTATCATGCAGACCATATCGTTCATCGAAGCTTGCAAGTCCCGCTTCCTGAATGATCTGGTCATCATAACCTTTACTCTTTAGATACTTCACAAGATCGTTGCTCGTCACATTGGAAAATCCCAGACCCCAATGGCGGATCGTCTCATCCGAAAGCTCACGCTTTTTCAAATATTCCAGTCCGGCCTTGCCACGCTCACTGCGAAGCTGATAAAAGAAGTACGTTGCCGCAAGCTTATTAATCTCTAAAAGCCTGCTTCTCCGATCCTCTTTCCGGCGCATCTCCTCGGTATATTCGACCTCCGGCAGATTCACGCCTGCCCGCTCTGCGAGCATTTTAACCGCCTCCGGGAAGGTGAAATTCTCATACTGCATTACGAAGCTGAACACATTTCCCCCTGCCCCGCAGCCAAAGCAATAATACATCTGCTTGCCGGGCGATACGGAAAAGGATGGCGATTTTTCATTATGAAAGGGACACAGTCCAAAATAGCTGCTCCCCTTTTTTTGTATCTTTACATAGCCGGAAACGACATCCACGATATCGTTTTTCATCCGGACCTCTTCGACTAATTCATCTGGATAATACATCATCGCACCTTTGTAAAGTCACATTGTTACACCTTTCACAGCAAATGTGTCAGGCTATGCGGAATCTGATTCATCTGCCTACACATTCGGCCAGGATTTGGGAATATAGATTTCCTCATACTTGGCGATTGCAAAACGATCGGTCATCGAGCTGATATAATCACATACAATCCTCTCTTCCGGCTCGTCCTTATCAAGCAGCCTGATAAGATCCACGGGAAGCAGTTCCAAATGATGCCTGTAATAGCTGTAAAGTGTCTGGATCAGCATTTCTGCCTTGCCTTCCTGACTCTTCGCCTCAGGATTGTGATAAACTCTTTCAAACATAAATGCCCGAAGCTTTTTCATGGCATCTGCAACCGGCTCCGACATCACAATAACGTCCTTACCATAGCTGTTACTCACAATATCATGAATAAAGTGATCCAGCCTCTCTCCTGTCGTATATCCGATAACATCACCGATCTCCTTGGGGACATCACTTTCTTTCAGAATTCCTGCACGGATCGCGTCATCCATGTCATGATGAATATAAGCGATCTTATCTGACAGACGTACAATCTGCCCCTCTAAGGTAAACGGCATGCCCTTCGTCTGATGGTTCTTAATGCCATCCCGCACTTCCATGGTTAAATTCAGTCCCTGTCCGCCTTTTTCCAGAATGTCCACGAGACGCACGCTCTGATCACTATGGATAAATCCATACGGACAGACCGCATTCAGTGCACGCTCCCCGGCATGTCCAAACGGGGTATGTCCAAGATCATGTCCCAAAGCGATGGCTTCCACCAGGTCTTCATTCATCCGGAGTGCCTTTGCAATCGTCCGCGCATTCTGGGATACCTCAAGGGTATGCGTCATACGGGTACGGTAGTGATCCCCCTCCGGTGTCAGAAATACCTGCGTCTTATCCTTCAATCTCCGGAAGGACTTCGAATGCAGGATCCGGTCACGGTCACGCTGATAGACCGGACGGATATCACACTGCTCCTCCTCCCGAAGCCTCCCCTTCGAATTGCGGCTGTGTGCCGCATAGGGACTTAAATATTCAATTTCCAGTTGTTCCAGATTTTCTCGTATGTTCAATGGTTACGTCCTTTATCTTCAAGCTGTAACTACTCCGAACCCATTCGTAAAACTACCAAAACTACCGTTTCACAAGTCTCTACTTCTAATATTCTGCCTCCGGCTCCGTTTTCCTTTTTCTTTCTTCAAGTTATTTTTCGCTGCGGCGGCTCTGGTTATTTTCCACGGCGGCTTTGGTTATTTTCCCGGGGTGGCTCTGGTTATTTTCCCGGGGTGGCTCCGGTTATTTTCCCGGGGTGGCTCTGGTTATTTTCCCACCGTGGCTCTGGTTATTTTTCCGGGGTGGCCTGTTTTCCGGCGGCTTGGGTTATTTTCCCGGGGTGGCTCCGGTTATTTCCCACGGCGGCTTGGGTTATTTTCCCGGGGTGGCTCCGGTTATTTTTCCGCGGCGGCCTGGTTATTTTCCCACGGCGGCTTTGGTTATTTCCCCGGGGTGGCCTGTTTTTCCTGCGGCTCTGGTTATTTCCCACGGCGGCTTTGGTTATTTTCCCGCTGCGGCAACTCTAATTATACTGTTTTGGACATATTTCTACCTTTATAAGAAAATATGTCCAAATAATTTTTACTTTTGGACATATGAGCTTCAAATTTCACTGTTTATGTCCAAATTTCTTCTGAATTTTGCTGTTTTTAAGCATATTTCCGTTGTTTTAGATCTTTATTCTCATTTTTTTGGACATAAAATCCTTTTTATACCGGATTATGTCCAAACGCCTTCCATCACCTCCACCGGCCTCTCCAATATTCACAAACTTATTTACTGCACAGAATAGATAAATTCACCGCACTTGTGAATAGCTTCCACTGCGGTCTTAAATGGTCCCATCTGGAACACGTGCCACATATTCTTATAAGTATCCAGAGAAACTGCTACCCCCTCGCCGCTCATCTTCTTCTGCAGCATGGTGGAATCAGACATCAGCACTTCCAGATCTCCCACCTGAATATAAGTTGGCGGAAATCCCGTAAAATCTCCAAATAATGGGGAAATTTCCGGATTCCGTAAATATTCTGTATCAAATATTTCTTCAAACACCTTATTGGCAGACTTGTCACCAGGCTTCTGTTTTTCCGTTCCGGCCGTCTGTAAAGTATTTGCTGCCTGTAAAATGTTTCCTTCCTGTAAAGTGTCTGCCGCCCGTATAATGTTTCCTTCCTGTAAAGCATTTGCTTCACGTAGAGTATCTGCTGTCTGTAAAATGTTTCCTTCCTGCAAAGTGCCTGCTTCCTGTATAGTGTTTCCTTCCTGCAAAGCGCCTGCCGCCCGTATAGTGTTTCCTTCCTGTAAAGCATTTGCTTCACGTAGAGTATCTGCTGTCTGTAAAGTATTTCCTTCCTGTAAAGTGCCTGCTGCCCGTATAGTGTTTCCTTCCTGCAAAGTGCCTGCTGCCTGCAGAGGCTTTACCGCTTCCATCTGCACTTTCTTTGCCTGTGGCACATAATTTTCAATCATTTCATTCAGGTAGTTCTGATTCAGAACCGGATCCACATCAGCTTTCGTCTCATGGGTCTTGCCGGATACAGTGAGGTCTGTCCATGGAGACATGAGCACAAAGCCGGCCGGAAGCATCCGCTTCTGTTTCTTTAACCGCAGTCCCAGTGCCAGCGCCAGATTTCCTCCTGCGGAATCACCTGCCACAAAAATATCCTTCGCCCCATAACCCTGCAGCATCAGATAATCCCATGCTGCCTGTGCATCGTCCACCGCTGCCGGATAAGGATGTTCCGGTGCCAGACGGTAATCAAAGCAGAACACATCCATGGAGAGCTGGCTTGCAAGCTTCGTGGTAAGGGTTCTGGCATACAACGGACTTCCGGTACTGTAGCCGCCGCCATGACAGTACAAAATAATTTTCTTTCCTGAATGCGGGCGGTCTGCACGGATCCACTCAGCGTACATTGATCCGACGGTGGTTTCCGTCACTGCTACTTCCCGGCTGTTTCCAAATAAAGCTCCCATCTGATCCTGGGAATGACGATGCTTCTCGATATCACTATTTTCAATCAATCCATGAGCTTTGCGGATCAGGTTAATAAAGCTCTGGTTAATATTCTCTTTCGGGGTTCTTCTCATGGATATGATCCTCCTTACTTTTCGTTCACATTGTAACAGTCAGTCTTGCCCATTCATAAGTTGAACTGTTACACTTTTTGACCTTTTAACCCTATTTTGACCTTGACTTGATATCCACGAATTGCTTCGCTGCAAAGCAGCTCCCGCAATTCTCAAACATTCGAAATCCGCTGATTTACTACGTAAATCGCTTCTTTCTCATGTTTGGCGGGTTCCAAGTTCAAAAGTCTTATCGTGCAAGCACGAACGACTTTTGAACTTTTAACCCTGATATCATATCATATTTTCATACAATGTGGTATACTGAATAAGATTGTAAAATGCTTTATCAGAAAACCAAAAGAGTACTGAATCATGAAAAAAAGTCAAAATCAGGCAGCATCAAACGTTGCCACCAGCAAATTGCATAAGCATGAAAGGAAAGTCTGGTACAAGCTGGATCTGTCCGCAATTGTTTACCCGACTCTCCAGCGGAAGGACTTTTCCTCCGTATACCGGTTATCTGTTGTTTTAAAGGAACCGATTCAGCCGGATATTCTGCAGCAGGCGGTCGATATGACGCTTCCCCGGTTTCCGATCTTTAAAACAGCGATCCACAAGGGATTCTTCTGGCGTTATTTAACACCGAATCACCGCCCCGGACCTTTCGTACAGCCGGACATCCGTAACTTCTGTATGCCGATGTCCTTCCGCGCAAACAACCGTTATCTCATGAGAATTTACTATTATGGGAACCGGATTTCCTTAGAAGCGCACCACTCTCTCGGTGACGGTACAGGCGGCATGTTCGTCTTAAACACCATTACCGCGAATTACCTGCGCCTCCTTGGGCATGAGATTTCGAACGGCTATTTCGTTAAGGACATTCACGAAACACCGGATCCGGAAGAATTAGAGGACGCTTATATGCGCTACGCCAATGCCAAGGTCTGTCCTCCCCGTCCGGGAGAAAAAACCTACCGTGTCCGCGGAACGAAGGAGCCCTTTTATACCTTTAATGTCATTGAGGGAGCAATGAGTACCTCTGAGGTGCTCGCCGTTGCAAAAAAATACAACGCCTCCGTGACCGAATATCTGAATTCGGTTCTGCTTTATGCCCTGTTACAGAAGCAGCAGAATGAATGGCATATCCGGCTTCACCCGGTGAAAATTGCCATGCCGGTCAACTTACGGAGATTCTTCCCATCAAAGACGCTTCGAAACTTTATTACGATGGTTTACCCTTCCATTGATCCCCGCCTCGGTGACTATACCTTTGAGGAAATCATTACGCAGGTACACCATTACATGCGTTATTATATTAATGAGAAGTTTCTGCGCGGTGATATTACAACAAATGCCAGTACACAGCGCAATCCGGTCATCCGTGTGGTTCCGCTGTTCATCAAGGATTTTGTCGTACGCCAGTTCTACCGTATCGTGCAGGATAAGAACTCTTCTGCCGGTTTAACCAATATGGGCGCCCTGAAGGTTCCGGACGACATGAAGCCTTATATTGAGAAATTTGATATCTATATGGGACAGCCCTTTTCGAGCCGGACGAACTGTGCCATTGCCAGCTTTGAAGATACGCTCACCATTAACTTTGCAAGTAACATCATCGAAAGTGATGTGGAACGCTACTTCTTCCGTAAGCTCGTGAAAGACGGCGTCCATGTAACCATACAGAGTAACCGGGACTAACCGGTTATTATTTAAGAAAGGAGTCCTGACATTGTCATACTGTGTGAACTGTGGGGTCGAGCTTGACCCTTCGTTAAAGAAATGTCCCTTATGCAACACACCTGTTATTAATCCTAATGAGTTAGAGGGGCTCACCTATGAGCCACCTTTTCCCACGGTGAAAGGGCAGGTCGATCCGGTAAAACGCAAGGATCTGTTCCTGTTTACCATCGTAGTGCTGCTTGCGACCTCACTAAGCTGTCTGGCCTTAAACCTGTTCGTTTATTCCCGCTCGCTGTGGTCCTTATTTATCATCGGCATCTGTCTGGTTTTGTTCGTATTCCTGCTGCCGGCATTTATCCAGAATAAATTTCCGATTTATGTTTCCCTGCTTTTTGACGGAATCTCAATTGGAATTTACCTTTATCTCATTACCTATAATACCAGAAGCAGTGAATGGTTCTTCCAACTGGCACTTCCGGTTACGGTACTGCTTACGATTCTGGCTGAGATCTTCACTCTGCTGATTCATACCTTCCGGTTTTCATTCCTGTCAGCAGCCCTTTACATCTTTGCTGAAATTGCAGTATTCTGCGTGGCACTGGAGTTGTTGATTGATCGTTTCTGCAGCCGGCCGCTCTATTTAGGCTGGTCTGCGATCGTACTTACTGTATGCAGTGTGATTGTCATTGCCTTAATCGCCATGCTCTCCATGCAGCGGCTTCGTGATGCAGTAAGACGGCGGCTTCATTTCTGATGGCAAGCTTCGCCGGCTCGACAATACCTTGCCAGGTGTACTTGCATGATTCGCACCAGGCTCGCAATGACTCGCTAAGTGCTCTACTCAAAAATGATCCACCGGATCATTATCTCATATGCATGGCACACTCAAAAACTGCCGTTCCGGGAGAGAACCGGAACGGCAGTTCTATTTTTAATAATTAGTAAATTTATCGATCATCCTTTATGGCAGATCATGCAGTCTTCGCTGCTCTCCCAAGTTCAATTGCACAGCGGAATCTTATGTACCACCTTTCTGTAAATCTTATATGCCAGAACAGCAACTAAAGAAATAACGCAATATAAAGTCGAAAGAATTCCAACAGCACCACCAACAATAACAATAAGCCATAATCCAATATTCATTTTATTTACTTCCTTTCACATAGTAACCTTTACCGCTCAAGCCACCATACCCAGACGCCGGCGGCAACAGCGATGACAATAAAAACTACGGCTGCAATCATTTCACCCATGAATAACATCCTCCATTTTCCAAAATAATGTGCATACCAAAATAAACCCATAGACCTTCTATGAGTCAGTTGCAATCTCTGTACGCTTCACAAATCCACCTGATTCTCAGCAGATTCAGCTAAACCGTACCTTAGCACGCACAGATTCGTTTCTTGCCATCCCGATTATGTATATAGGAAATAATAAAGAAGCTGCTGTATGCAGCATGACAAAGACGCTGGCAGCCCTGTAAGAATGCCAGCCATACACACATGGAAAGGAGTCCTGCCACCAGCAACAGAAGCTGGAGTTCTACAGACTCTGAGCGGTTCTTCCGCCCGGAACTGATTTCCATGGTATTTGCTGCCGAACGGTATTCCTGACTCAGCTTGCGATAGTGAGCCACAACAGCCGTCGGTTCTGCAGCCCGGATGACCGCAGGATTATCCGGGAAATTGCACGCAACAAACTGGGAATCTACCTTGAGCTTTTCAAAGTACATCCCGGAAAAGAGCATCGCAAACACGATACACAACGTAATCCATTGTCGCATTCTCTTCTTATGCATAATCCATTTCCCTGTCTAATTAATCAAATAAGGTAACTGTTCAGTACCTTCACAGTTACGATGCAAAATCCATTCCAATTCGGCTTCGCGATGGGATTTTGCATTACTGAATCATTTTCTTACGGTCTTGGCAGTAAATGCTTCGACCTATACTGAATAGTTACCAAATAAGAACTGATCAACTTTCTGACCAGTCCTATTCTAACAAAAACCCTACGTTATTGCAATCTTTTTGTAACAGTTCAGCCATGCCGGAAAACACGTATATTTATCAGCCCATCCGTACAATCCGGCTGCTTATGAATGGGCAGGGCTGACTGTTACATCTTTTTAGTAACAACGATATCTGCCATCTTCTTCCATTTGAATTCTGCTTTCGTAAAAGGCGCGTATTCCCTCCATAAGAGAAACCGTATCTTTCGTTCCTCCGGTTTCATAAGCAGAATGCATGGCAAGCTGGGCAGCCCCCATATCCACGGTATTTAATGAAATCTTTTCGTTGGACAGATTTCCCAGCGTGGAACCTCCTGCAATGTCGCTCCGGTTTGTATATTCCTGATAAGAAATCTCCTCCTTCTGTAAGAGCTTCTTAAATAATGCCTCTGCAATGCCGTCTGTCGTATACTTCTGGTTGGCATTATATTTGATCAGCACACCACCGTTAAGACGCGGCGCATTGGTTGGATCTGCCTTATCGGTATGGTTCGGATGCAGGGCATGTCCATTGTCTGCCGAGAGCATCATGCTCGAAGCTATCTGGCGGATACTCTCTCCTTTAGTAAGGGAAAGGCCCTCCTGAATTCTTGCAAGGACATCTGACAGAAATGTAGACTTTGCTCCCTGCTTCGTACCACTTCCGACCTCTTCATTATCAAAAATGGCAAGCACCTTACTCATTCCGGTATTCTCCGCCTGTAAAAAGGCTTCCTTCGAGGCAAATGCACATTGCAGGTCATCGATCTTAGGGCTTGAATAAAACTCCTGTTCTGCTCCCCAGATGCGTCCGTCTTCCCTTAAATAAAGGAAAAGATCATAGCCTAAAAGAGCCTCCTCTTCTACACCTGCCGCTTCTGCCAGCAGCTCCTTAAGCTTCCCTTTTGCTGTCCCTTCGCCAAGCAGGGGCAGCATATCCTTCTGTGCATTGTAGGCATAGCCTTCGTTGATCTGACGGTTCATATGAATGGCAAGATTCGGAATCAGACACAGATCCCGATCCAGACTCACCAGCACACTCTCAATACCGTCCCCCCGGTTCACGACCACACGTCCCGCAACGGAAAGCGGACGGTCCAGCCATGTGGAGCAGATCATTCCACCGTACTTTTCCACATTCAGCTTCAGATAACGGTCATCAACCGTCATTTCGTAATTGCTCTTCAGCTTAAAGGTCGGGGAATCGCTGTGGGATGCACAGATTAAAAAGCCTCCCATAGTGTCTTCCGGAAGCGTAAATGCAATCAGGGAAGACTGGTTGCGGGTAACAAAATATCTGCCACCCTTATGAAGTGTCCAGTCCTTTGCTTCATTCAGCTGCTCGTAGCCGGCCTCTTCAAGCTCTGCTGCGATGTTGTGAATCACATGATAACAGCTTGGACTTTTTTTGATAAAATCAATGAGTTCCTGCGTTTTCTGTATTTCTTTCGTAGTAATACGTGTCTCTTCCATGTTACTGCTTCTCCTGCTTATAAACGGAAGTCCATGTTCTGGCCTACCATTTTTTCCTGCGGTGTCATCACCTGATTGCTGCGTTGGTTGTAGAAATAGTCATTTACCAGACGTTCCAGCTCCTCTGCGGAAGACGCTGTGATAATAATGGTATCATCATCTTCTTCAATTCCGTAGTCCTTTAAGGTATCACGGTATGTCCTGCCGGTTTCCCCCCGGGTTTTATCCGCTTTCTCACTGGCAGCTTCCTTCCGTTTTTCCTCCGCTTTCTTCTTCTCCTGCTTCCTGGCATCGGCCTTTGCTGCTTCCTTCTTCTCGGCAGACTTCTTCTCAATGCGCTCCCTCTGTACAGCAAGGGACTTGTCAATTACCGCAAAGAATGATGCATTACCGCCATCATTCAACAGCATTCCATAACCCTTCACCTGCTGGCTGCTTCCAATACTCTGCTTCAGCTGGCTTAGGCCACTCTTCGCATTGGCAATAATACCTTCGTATTTATTACGGAAGGCTTCATCGGTTGCCATTCTTTCAAGCTTCTCTTCATCGATTAAAACTACCATCTTATTGGGGTTTGCAAAGCTTGATGCCATCGCTTTTGCCTGTTCCTTCATGTCCTTGCTGACAAGAATGAAGTCCATATTGCCGAATTTGCTCTTGAGCTGGTCATAATATTTCGCAGCTTCATCGGAAAGCTTCGGCTCCCCAATCGTCTTTCCATAGTTCTTCGTCTGGGATGACTGCCTGGTGGCACCGGTTTCTTCTTTTTGTGTTTTGGTGGTGTTCTGTGCATACGCACTTGCTGCATAGCTGTCTGACTGTACTGTGTTCATACGCTTCTCTCCTCCCTGAGTGAATTTGTGATCGTCAAAATCCGTTTTGACACATTGAACTGTTATTAAGTATATCGGCATCTTTTTCCCAAAATATAGAGAAGTTTCCAATAATCTCCTATGGTTCTTTCCATTCATTATTATTCTGTTTTTCGATCGGTTCTACCTGCTTGCGATGTACCGCTAATCCTGTCTAATTGCTTTCCGTATCCGCGCTGATTTCCCCGGTTTCAATAATAAAGGAAACGCCACCTGTTTTTCCGTCCTCCAGACCGCTGAAATTGTTGTATTGCTGATCTGCCGTTTTCATGGCCTTAAGCTTAGCTGATAAGGTACGGAGTTCTTCCGCTTTTGTTTCATAATCCGTATCCTCTCCATCGGAAGAGGTGCTTTCATCGATGCTTTCACATGCCTGATCCACACCGGATGTGTAGGTGCTGATTCCCGCAGACAGGGACTTACTTCCTTCAGTTAACTTGGACACCTGTGCTGAAAGTGCAGCATACCCTTCCGGATCTGCTGCAGCCATCCGGGCTAACGCATCATTTAACTGGGAGAGTCCGGTGCTTAAGGAGTCTGCTCCATCGCGCAGCTTCGCGCCGCCGTTTTTGAGCTTCCCGATCTTTTCTTTCAGATCTGCAGTATCACCGGATGCATCTGCAAATTTATCTGCAAGTTCATCCAGCTTATCGGTAATATCATCAAAATTGTCCTCCTCCAGGATTCCATTGGAATACAACGTTGCCGTAAAATCAAGCTTAAAATCTGTTGCATCAAACGATACCTCCATCTCCTCCGGCAGATCTACATCCTCATCCTCTAACAGCTCCATCGTATCAAGAGAAAGTGCACTCTGTACTCCCGGAAGCAGCATGCCATAAATCAGATAATCTCCATCAAGGTACTTCACTTCTCCGTTTGTCACACTGACATTCCGTGCACAGTCTCCGTCAAGCAGCATTCCGCTGATCACAAAAAACGGGGTAAAGTCATCACCACTTCCGGTCTGATTCGTATAATCAAAATGCATGGTAATCCTGCCATCCGCTCCGGCAAGAGATGCAGGCTCCACTTCCGTGCCGTCCAGATAATACGTGATTTTTACTGAAACCGGAAGTGTTGCAGACACTTCTGCTGTGCCTTCATAGTGAATATCTTCTCCATGATTTTCCCATTCATAACGGCCGTCTCCAAGGTCTGTTACCTCCTCGTCACCTTCTTTATTCTTCAGATTCGTGAGAAACGTTTTGTCGGTGAGTTTCTGATCCAACCCGTTATTTTTCAGGACAACATTTACGGTAATCTCATTTGGCGTCCCATCCGGAGCTGCAAGCACATAAACGGACTCTTCCTTATTATTTTCCATTCCGCTTTCGTGATATTCATAAACGACCGGTTCCTCATTTATATCCATTACATCATCGACTGCTGCTTCATCGGTTGTACCAGCGTCCGAAGCATCAGCATCCGTTCCCTTTGCCTGACAGCCTGTCAGCACAATAATTGCGACAATCACAACAATCACTGCCCAATAAAGCAATTTATTCTTTAACTGTTTCATATTTTCCACCCGCCTTACTCTACATTCTTAAGTGCCATATCCATTGGCACCCTGCTGATTCTGTGCAGCTCCAGTGCCGCCACCACAAGATAACAGACAAGACCGCTGCCAAACATCTGGATATAAGCCTGTTTGGGCACCCAGTACGGCAGCCAGCCGGTCATCATGCCTGACATCATGGCTTTCCAGATGATTCCAATTTCATACGATGTAACCGGAATACTTATAAGAACACAAAGCACCACCATAATCGAAGTCGGCAGAATATAGAGCCGTGCAATTTCTCCCCTGGAATATCCAAGGATTTTCGTCATGGAAATGGACTGTGCATTCTTTTCAATAATAATTTTGCTGAGCAGATAAACCAGAATGACAAAGATCAGAATGGCAAAGCCGCAGACTAGCTTCATCATTTCTCCCATAGAAAGAACCAGCTGCCGGGTGACCTTCGTCAAAGAATAAAGATCAAGGACCGATCCGATATATTTCTCATCAATATCGGTAATCTCCGTGTTGCTGAAATATCCGCCAAACATGTCATCACCCAGATCAAACACTTCGTTCAGATGATCACGGGTCATAAATACCGTAAGACCTGCTTCATAGGGGTAAGTTCCTGTTACCGTAAAGGTATAGGTTTGGTCCTCATACTTTTCCTTTAATGTAATCGTATCTCCCTTCTGCAGACCAAATTTTTCCGCATAGGCAGAGGAAATATAAACCTCATCCTCCTTTAAGGACAGATGCACGTAACGGCTGTCCGGTTCAATTCCGTAAAGCAGGATATCCTCAAGCATATAGCTTTCATCGGTTGTCCGCAGGGTGTAGGCACTGAATTTCTCTGCATCCTGATTTTCCGTCTCTACATTCTGTTCAAACTGCAGCATTGAAAGCAGCATTTTCAGCTTGTATTTATCATTCATCTCTGACACAGGCATGTTCAGGATATACTGATAGTCCGCAATCATATTGTCGGTGATGAGCTCCTGATAATGCTCCAGAATCGGCTGCATGACAAGCCCGAACATCAATAATACATACGCAAACTGGATACCTATAAACATAATGAGGTAATTGGCCGCGTTCTGCAAAAGCACACGGATCCGGAATCTGGTAAAGAACCGCAGCGATGGATTAAGCCGCACTGCTCTCCTCTTTTTCTTCCGGGAAAGATCCCTGCGCAGGAACTGCAGCGGGCTCAGCTTCAGCTTCCGGTACAGAATCCAGAAATTAATAAGTATCATAAGTACCACAGGAACCACTGTGGTCTCCAGAAAAGCCTCTGCATTCCAGACCGTTTCATAGGTCGGCAGGCTGTAGCTCCCATAGTACATCCTGGCACAGATATTTTTCATTACGGTATAGCCCAGAATATTTCCAAGCACAGCACTGATCAGCGTCACAATACAGGGCATTGCCATATAATGACGGATCAATTCTCCCCGCGTATAACCACTTGCCCGGAGTGTTCCGATCACATTTGCTTCTTTTTCAATCGTATTTGAGGTCGTAATGGCAAAAACAAATGCCATAATTACAATGACCATATAAAGAAGAACAATCATCATGGCACGGTCACTGCCCATATCCTCTCCGGTAAAATTAATTGCCTGATTCTCAAACCGCGGCACATAATCCTTAAGAACAACCTCTTCATTAACGTCACTCATCAGATCCTCAGAAACGGTCTTTTCTTCTGCCTCACTCTGTGGTTCGACATCATATTTCCAGGCATAATCATATTTCAGTTCATCCTCTGTAAATTGTGCAAATGTATCGCCTGAAACAATTGCCACACCAAAGAGCATCGCATCAAACATGGAATCACTGTTATTTTCAAACAGGCAGCTGTAATCCGGCAATGCCACCAGCCCGGTGATGGTATACTCTTTGCCCGCAAGAAGAATTGCATCTCCGACCGTAAGCTCATGATTATCTGCAAACATACGATCCAGCGAAATTTCATTTTCTTTCTCAGGAAAAGCCCCTTTCATAAGGCAAACGGTATTCACCCTATCCCGTTCTGCATAAATTCTCACTTTGGCACCAAAATCTGCCTCCTGCTCGATATAAAACTGGTCATACAGAGTGATTCCATGGGACTCCACCGCCCTTTTCTGAGCCTTGTTCATCTTATGCTCTGTCAGAAAATGTCCGTTTTCTATGTTATATTTTTCAAATCCTTCATTATAGGCCCTGATCATACTGTTGTCGGCCACCAGAAATCCGGAAATAAATCCAATACAGAGCACCAGTAGTAAAAAGATGACCAGATACTTTCCAAAGTCGCCCCTAATCTCCCTCGGAAGGCGCTTATTTAATGGGTTCTTCATTATCTGCCTCCTTACCAGTCGAGATCTTCGGCTTTCATTTTATCTTCGTTCAGGTAGTTCTTACGGATCTGTCCGTCCCGGAGCTTCACCACACGGTCTGCCATATTTTTGATCGCATCATTATGTGTAACCATAATAACGGTATTTCCGTACTTCTGGTTCACCGTCTCGATAAGCTTCAGGATTTCCTTCGATGTATTATAATCCAGCGCTCCGGTCGGTTCATCGCAAAGCAGAATATCCGGATTCTTCACAATAGCCCTTCCAATGGCACAGCGTTGCTGCTGTCCTCCTGATAACTGATTCGGGAGCTTGTTCTTATGCTTTTCAAGTCCCAGTGTCCCGATCAGCTCCTCCACATCCAGTGGATGCTCACTTAAATAAGCGCCCACCTCAATGTTTTCCTGTACGGTAAGATTCGGAATCAGATTATACATCTGGAAGATGTAGCCCAGGTGCTTTCTCCGGTATATGGTCAGACGCTTTTCATTCATATCCTCTGTCTTTTCACCATTGATCGTAATGCTGCCTTCATTCGCCCGGTCAATTCCTCCTATAATGTTTAAAAGGGTTGATTTACCGGAACCGGAAGGTCCTAACAGTACACAGAACTCTCCCTTTTCCACGGATAAATCAATCCCCTTCAACACTTCTACAAGGCTGTCTCCCTCGCCAAAGTTCTTTTTAATTCCCTTGATTTCCAAAAACATCATTTTATCCTCCCTTTGTGGTTAGTCTATTCTAACTCATGGGGGTTTGTCAATATTATTTCTGCCCAGTTAAAAGGTTTTTAATAAAAAAATTTTTTTTTGTAAAATCACTTGACCTAAACCTCATTAGATGGTATTATATCATTCGTGGCGTAAGTCAAGCGGAAGTGTCGGAACTGGCAGACGAGCAAGACTAAGGATCTTGTGAGCATTGCGCTCGTGTGGGTTCAAGTCCCATCTTCCGCAGGAAATCAAAAGACTCAGGTTAAAACCTGAGTCTTTTTGATTTATGCCGAGGAGTCCCTTGAACCCATGGTCCAAGGTCTCCTCGGCATTATCATGCCTCGTCGGTCGGTTCGGAGGAAAAAAGGTTCCCTGAACCTTTTTTTCTTCCCTCCTCACCCCATCTTCCGCATTGTTAAAGTTACCCTAAACCCTTGGAAATAGCAAATTCTGAAAAGGGAGTTGTCTTTTTCGAGCCTTCTATCACTTCATCCTCGAAAGCCTTGATTTTTAATTGCTAAGAGTAATGTGACATTCTGGTACATACTGCATGCGAAACATTTTTACCAGTTTTAACAAGCGGATGTCTTCCTCATTATATTCTCGATATCCATTTTCTTCGTTACGTTTTGGATGAATCAATCCACTCTTTTCATAAAATCTAATATTTTGGCTTGAAATCCCTGTAAGCTTTTCTACTTGTTTGATGTTCATCATTTTCCACTCCTTGTGTTTTTGATTTTTACACCCTGAACTTTAAACCATATACAAACTACAAGGTCAATACTTTTACCATTTTTTCTACTTTTTGAGGATCTACCATCTCATACGCATCCTTTTTTTCTGCATCATAAGAAAAATCTACATTCTGATATGAGGTTGTTCCATCCACGTTCCATTTCCGACAAGATGTATGCACCTGCTCCACTTTCGTATATTCCATCAAATCCTTTACATTTTCAGCATTTACACCGCTTCCTGCCAAAAATGTGATTTCTTTTCCATATTGGCTTTGCAGCCATTGCAATTGTTTTCTCCCCGTCCACACATCTGGTGCACCACCACTGGTAAGAATCCGGTCTGCTCCAAGAGAAATCAAAGTTTCCACCGCATTCTCCTGCTGTGCAACACAATCAAATGCCCGGTGAAATACTACTTCCTTTCCTTTTTCATGAACAAGTGCAATCATTTCTTTCGTCCGTGTAACATCCAGTGTATGATCTGCATGCAAAAAGCCAAACGCAATTCCATCTGCTCCATGTTCTAACAGTATGCGCGCATCCAAAAGCATCGTCCGATATTCTTCTTCTGAATAACAAAACCCACCTCCTCTCGGTCGAACCATAGTCACAACTGAAATATCACATTGCTCTTTTGCACAAATCAAATGAGCGAGTGATGGTGTCAGCCCGCCCAAATACAATGCACTATTAAGTTCCACGCGATTTGCACCATTTTCCCAGGCACATTTCACATCTTCAAAACTACCACAGCAAATTTCCAGCAATCCTTTCAAAGAGTTCCCTCCTTATCTTCTTTATTTTCCGATTTCCAATCACTTTCATTATATCCTTTCTGCCACACGGAATATTTTTCGAGTGTGCATGGCAAAGACGCAGGCGTAGCGGGCTACGCTGAGGATTTTTGGCATGTGCTATGGGGAAAATAGGCAAGTAATATGGTTTAGTTAATTTAAAAACGCTATACTAGCCATTGAATCCGGCTATTCCAATGGCATGTTCTTTCTCCACAGCTCTCCCCAGACGGAATCGCACAGGTTTATGCAATATTCCAGGGAAAAGTCGGGATCCTGAAGGGTGATTTCATTCGCGGCTTCCAGTTCCTTCGAATAATCCTCCAGAAAATAGGTTGTCACACCGCCTAAGCCGACTGTGACATGGCTGACTAAGGGACGGACTCCGTAATCGGTAATCTCTGCTTCACCGGCATCGTTCTTTGCAATAGTAATCTCTGCCATACCACCTACCATACGGTTGGCAACTCCTTCACCGGTTCCTGATGTCCAGTTCACGAAATTACCCAGGGAATAATAGACCAGCATTTCATGACCATTCTCAGGATCTGTAACCCATTCGACAGGCTCGATCACATGTGGATGCGTGCCAAGAACCAGATCTGCGCCATTTTCCAGAAAAACCTGAACCCATTTTTCCTGTGAAGCATCCGGGGTAAGCCGGTATTCTGTTCCCCAGTGTGGACAGACAATCGTAAAATCTGCCAGTTCCTCTGCCCTGCAAAGATCCGCTGCCACCTGTTCCTCGTTAAGCAGATCTACCGCATATGGCATATCTTTCGGAAGTGCAATTCCATTTGTTCCATAGGTATAGTTCAAAACAGCAATGCGTAATTCCGGCAGATCAATGATCACCGGATCGGCACCACAGGATGTTGCGGTATCCGGAGTATCATGAATTCCCAGAATGGTAACCTGTGGGTATTGCTCTTTCCAATGCTGTGCACAGCTTACAAGCCCTGCCCGCCCTTTATCCATGGCATGGTTTGTGGCATGACAGATAACATTGAAGCCTGTACGCACCAGGGTATCACAGAGGCTGAAGTCTGCATTGAAGCAGGGATATCCGGAAATTCCAAGCTCAGAACCTCCGATAATTACCTCCTGATTCACAAGTGCCAGATCTGCTGCCGAAATTTCATCCTTTGTATGTGTAAACAAAGAATCGTAGTCATAGCTTCCATCCGGCTTTCTGCAGCTTTCCTCTACCGGCGTGTGCAAAAGCACATCCCCGACCATCACAATCCTGTATTCCGTTCCTGCTCCGGCTGCTTCCTCTTCGGATTCCGATAATGCATTTTCTGCCTGTCCTTGTGCTGACTTTCCCTCTGAATTTTCCAGACCGGCATCTGCCGGATCAGACTCTTTCTGACCGGACTCTGCCGAAGCAGAAGCTGTCTTCCGGCTCATTACGTCTGTATTTTCTACCGAAAGGCTTCCCTGTAAAGTACCATCGGACAATGTCCCCTTTGTTCCCGCACAGCCGGAAAACAAGGCAATCATCAGGATACCTAAACCTATTGCCCTGTAATAACTGTGTGTCTTGCATAATCGCCGCTGCAGTCGCTTCATCGCTGGTTAAGCTCCTCTTCTGCAATGCTGATCCATTCTGCCTCCGCATGCTTTTCATCCAGACCGGTGTAATAAAGGAAACACTGATCCTTGTCAAACAGCATACGGAAATTGTTCGTATCGAACTCGTTATTCGGACGGAATGCACCGTTTTCCAACAGTGTATAGGTCATCTGGTAATTAATGCAGTAGGCATACACCGTACTGTCCTGCTCACTTAACACCACCCATTTGCCGGAAATATCATCTGTTTCCTCCTGATCTGCTTCCCGGAGTCTCAGGACACATTCTTCTGTTCCGTCCTCATTCATATCAATACAGGTATAGGCTTCAACCACCATGCCCGAATCGGAATACGGATTCACCATGTTCGGTCCCAGATATTCTTCCATTGTACATGTACCGGTATCACCGCCATAACCGTCTGCCGTAATTCCAACGACGGTCCCATTATGTAAAATGGTATCAAGATACCGCTGCTTAAGCATCTCATCTGCTGTGGCTGTTGCATCGATATCTGCATTCATGTTCGCACTCCAGATCTCATAGGTATCTATCGGCAGTGTGTCCCCGGGCTTCATGAGTGAAAGGAAATCTGCTCCCGGAATGACTTCGCCGGGAAGTGTATAAGAATCATCCGGATCATCACTCAGACTTTCCTCAAGAAGATCTTCAAAGGTAAGTTCTCCATCCACAAGAGAAATCTTCTGCATATAAGCTACACCCATATGTCCGTAATTCAGAATAATTCCATTCTGTGCAGGGCATGTTGCCATTGCCGAATGTCCCAGCGGTAATTCTCCGGCATAGACTGCATGTTCACCATCAAACAGATAGAGCCGGCCGTCAAAATCGGCTTCACCGGTACCAAACTTTACAACAAGCTCCGGAACCCCGTCCTTATCAACATCATAGAGATAATAACCATTCACGCCATAACCATATTCCGTTAACTGGTCATACTCCGGATCTCCGGGCAGATAGCCAAAAAAGGGAAGATCTTCTCCGAAATTTCCGTTTACGAGTTCTTTCATCAGAGCTTTGTAAGCATCCTTCCATTGCAGATTCTGATCTGCTTCCGCTTCTTCGTTAAGGTCTGTTGTTCCAGATATATCCGTATTCGGCTCTTCTTCACTGATTCCGGATTCTTCCGATGATCCGTCTGCAGGATTTTCCGTGATTACCATAGTATCATCCTGTGTTAGTTCTGCAATCTTTACACCGGCACTGCATCCTGTCATTCCGGTTAATATCATGCCCATACATAAAAGAACCAGTGCCTTCCTTTTCATAAATACCATATTCCTCTTTTCCATCATTCTTAAGCTTCCGGATGAGAATCTTCCTTATTACGGTTATCGCTGTCTTTCTTTTCCTTCTTGTTGTCGATTGCTTTCTTCAAGGCTTCGAGCGCTTCTGCATACTTACCGGAGGTCATGCTCGGATTGCCCTTAATCAGACCTCTCTGGAATACGTCCCTCACCTTACGGAATTCCAGATGATGATCCTTCTCTACAAAGTAACGGCTTCGCAGATCTGAGAGCTTTTCCTTAACCTCTTCCGGATAAGCATACGGATTCACCTTCAGACGTTCCTTAACTACATTGAACCTCTCTTCGATATTGTCCATCAGATCATTCATACGCTCGCTGCGTTCCTGTCTTCTTGTCTCACGTTCATCATTCGTAACCGCCGCAATCACGTCAAGCCGCTTCTGGATACGTTCCATTTCCTCCCGCACCTTCTCGAGTCCGACGAGGACACTCCGCAGGTCGAGCGCTGCCTTGAAGGATAATGTAAAATCAATCAAAATTCCCACGGACAACACCACAGTAACGATGTTAATCACCATTGCAGGTATCCTGAACACAAGTGCTTCCACTATTTTATGCAGAAACTGTGTCATAAATAACGTAAGAAATCCCCATGCCAGTGTAGAGGACAGACAGATTACACCTTTATAATTGAATTTCTGATTGGAGTAATCCCAATATCTTACCTTAAACAACGCTTCCATGGTAAGACCGGTTACCAGTTCAAGAACCGTTGCCCCCACGCATCCTGCAAGATAAGTCAGAATCAGATTATCCTGAAACGGCATGGATACCACAAGCATCATAATTGCTCCCGAACCGTAAATCGGCAGGAAGGGTCCTCTCATAAATCCACGGTTTACAAATTTCCGTTTGCAGATGGATACGTAGGTGCTTTCAAATATCCATCCAAAGAAGCAGTAAAAGTAAAAGAAAAACAACCACTGTATAAAGGTGTAATGATACATCCTTACAATCTCCTTTGTCCTTAGTTAAAGCTGATGACTTCTTCCTTTGGTTTCTTTGTCTGTTCTACACGGACTGCTTTTAAAACCGGACCTTCGCCGCCGTAATCGGCAAAGTATTCCTTCGTAACCTTTGCAGTTACCTTTACCCATTGCTTATTCGTCAGGGTATTCGTCTTATCATATTCACATGCAAAGCCCAGAAATGCCATATCCTCTGCACAACAGGTCATTGCCATGCGTCCCGGAATAAAATATCCCTCCGGAAATTCCTCCGGAATCAGAACCATGCCGACAAACTGGATAGTTTTACCAATATAACGGTCCAGATTATCCATACAGTCCAGATACCAGATTCCGAAGCCTTCATTATCCAGTTCGATAATTGGTGCATCCAGCTTATAAGGAAGATCCTCTTCAAAAATCTGGTTCACCTCTCCCTGTGAATCCTCGAAAATGATCTCTGCCTGCGGATTTACCGCCTTTACATTCCGCCGGTAGGAGGCAAGCTGATCGGTGAGTCCGTCACACCGGTTAAAGATGATCATTTCGGACTTCCGGAGCATTTCTGCAAGAAGAGACCTCATATTCGTGTAATACATCGGGAAGGTCGATGCATCAATCGTTGTAATCTGCTGTTCTACTGACCAGTGCCACGGCAGCTTCATATTCTTAAAGTTCCACATACCGTTATATTCAATAATGATCCGCTCCGGCTTGTATTTCTTATCAAGCTCCATCAGATTTTCCGGAGTGAATGCAGCTTCTTCATCGATGATCTCCATAATCGTTCTGCTCTGGCTTAAAAGCTCATCATCATACTCTTCTTCACCCTCTTCACAGACAATCAGCAGGGTCTTTCCTTTGGTCTGGAAATAGGGCTGAGCCAGTGTATAACAGATAAATTCGGTTTTACCACTTTCTAAAAAACCATTAACAATAAATACCGGTTTCATATTGCTTATCCTTTTCTATTTGCGATTTTCCTGTTCTTATCTTCTTATTTTGAGAACAGCTCTTTTAATGCCTCTTCCTTTAATTTGGATCCGATGACACAGAACTTACCGGTTACATCCGGCTTGCCCGGACGGATATTGCTTTCTCCCGGAACATAGTCAAAGTAAATGAATCCGCCTTCGGTACAGGGAACCATACCCTTGGCACGAAGAACCATTCCATACCTGTCATCATCCTCCAGGGCTTCAAGGATCTTCTCAAGATCTTCCTTACTGTACTGATCCGGAGTTTCCATACCCCAGCTTCCAAATATCTCGTCTGCATGATGATGGTGATGATCGTGGTCATGGTCATGACATCCACAGGTGCAGTCCTCGCCATGCTCATGATGATGGTCATGATCGTGATGGCAGCATTCACCATCGTGATCGTGGTGATGATGCTCGTGTTCATGTTCTTCCTCATCTTCATGGTGGTGGTCATGATCGTGATGGCAGCATTCACCATCGTGATCGTGGTGATGATGCTCGTGTTCATGTTCTTCCTCATCTTCATGGTGGTGATCATGGTCATGATGGCAGCACCCACCGTCGTGATCGTGGTGGTGATGCTCATGCTCATGATCATGCTCTCTTTGCTCTTTCAGCTCTGCCATCAGCTCTGCTTCCAGATCGACTGCACCCTCGATGGTTGCAAGAATGTCCTTGCCATCCAGTTCATCCCAGGGAGTGGTAATGATGGTCGCCTTGGTATTATGCTCACGAATGAGCTCCACAGCCTTTTTCAGCTTGTCCTCAGAAATATTACCGGTTCTGCTTAAGATAATGGTTCCGGCATGCTCAATCTGATTGATAAAGAACTCTCCAAAATTCTTAATATACATCTTGCACTTAGAAGCATCTACAACTGCTACCGCACTGTTTAATACGACCTCATGCTCGTCAATGACATCCTGTACTGCTTTCATAACATCGGAAAGCTTGCCAACGCCTGAAGGCTCAATAAGAATTCTTTCCGGCTGATAGGTCTTCATGACCTCCTTTAAGGAAGTACCGAAATCTCCAACAAGGGAGCAGCAGATACATCCGGAATTCATTTCTTTGATTTCAATTCCGGCATCCTTAAGAAAGCCACCATCAATACCGATCTCGCCGAATTCGTTCTCGATCAGTACGACCTTGCTGTCCTTTAATGCTTCATTTAAAAGCTTTTTGATTAATGTTGTTTTACCGGCTCCTAAAAAGCCTGATACGATATCTATTTTTGTCATGTTTCCAACCTCTTTTCTTTAAAATAGACGGTAACCGTTCAGAACGGATACATCCAGACTCCATTCATAACATCAGAATATTATAGTCTCTTCCCCTGTTAAAGTCAAATTTCCGTCACATCCTCTACAGCTTTTTCCGTCACATTCTCTACGGCTTTTTCTGCTGTTTTTATAGCTTCTTTCCGGTCTTTGCTTCAACGAACCGGCAGATTGCTCCTGCTGCGTCCTCCGGAATCCATTTATGCTGGTTACGGATCATGGTTTCCCTTGCCTGTTCGCTGTCGAGTGCATCCAATGCCCGGAACAGCTCCTCCTTCGTCTTTACCGCCGGAATGGCCATGCCCCGGTTCTTAAAGCATTTCAGGTTCTTGCTTTCACAGCCGGGGATCGGTGATATATGAATCAGCGGAACTCCCGCAACTGCAGCCTCCGTGGAGGAAAGTCCTCCCGGCTTTGTCAGATAAAGGTCACAGGCCTTCAGATAATCCGGCATCTGATCCGTAAAGCTAAGCGGTATCACCTTTTGGCTGGGGTGTGCTTTCAACTTATCATAGAGCTTCCGAAAGCTTCCGCAAAGAACGATGAGCCGTACCTTCTCTTCATTTTCATAATGCTCTAACAGGTACTCCACAATCTGCTCAATGTGCCCGGCGCCCATGCTTCCACCCGATATGAGAATGTAATGCTTATCCTCCTCAAGGCCAAGCTTTTCAATGGCCTCCCTGCGGGATTCCTTCTGTGAAAACTGTTTTGATACAGGAATGCCAAGGGGCTTGAGCTTTTCTTCAGGAATATGAAAACGCAGGAAGTCTTTTTTCAGGGACTCCATCGGAATGACATAGGCATCACAATCGGTTTCCTCGGTAAAGGGAATACAGGCATAATCTGTTGCGATAAACAACGTAAACGGGAGCTCTTCTCCCAATGATTTCAGATATGTGATCATTTCTGCAGGATAAAGATGTGTCATAATCACCGCATCAAAATGATTTTCCTTCAGATAATCGTTGAGGCACCGTGCTGCCCTGTGATTAGCTCCATACACCGGCGAATGCCCCGGAAGTCTCCGGTAAGCCTCTCCAATGTTATAAATCACTCCAAAGAAACGCGGCATCCTTTTTGCAATAAAAATATACAGACCGTCAATTGCTCTGGTAAGCGCCATACTGCGCAGCATATAGGGATTCATCAGATGTACATGATGTCCCCGGCGTTCCATTTCTTCCTTCACGGCCTTTGCAGCGGAATTGTGTCCACCTCCCGTACCACATGTTAATATCAGTGCATCCATAATAACTTAATCCTCATTCTTTCCCGTTCTTCTGTACTAAGCTTCATTCGTATACACACAAGAATCGTTATCAATCCAAAGCCATACCGCACCGCCGGTATAACGTTAGTCACAAATAATCCTGCCAGCGTTGCAAGATATGCCGCAATTGTCCGGTAAAAATGCGGCTCCACGCAGACCACCACTGAAAAGAAAATAAAAACAAAAGCAAACACCAGTACCGGCATCCGGTAAGGATATAACCCCAGGAGGGAGCCAAAGGAAACCGCGATCCCCTTTCCACCGTGATGCTTCTGAAACAGGGGAAAGGTATGTCCCAATACCGGAGCCGCAATGACAAGCGCCATCCAGCCATCTGACAATGCCTGAGGTTCCATCCCCCACATATAAAAATAAACCGGGAGAATTCCCTTTAATAATTCACAAAGCAGTGTCAGTACTCCGCACCAGAAACCTCCCTGTATAAAGGCATTCGCCGTTCCCGGATTTCCATCGGTGCTTCCCTGCGTGATATCGGTTCCACATAGTAGTTTTCCCCAGATCTTTGCATATAACACACTGCCGGACAAATAGCCGAGCAGTATAAATAACAGTGCTCTTACCATCATATGTATTGCTCTCCCAGTTTTCACGCTCTCTCTATCTGCCTTCCGGCAGATGCATGTTAACATTATAACAAAATCCCTATATGATTCCAACAATAATTCTTGCCCCTGCAACAGTTGTAAAGTTTATGATAACCTCCATGAAAGAACATCCCTATGTGTAATAAATACGACATAGGGATGCTTTGCTGATGTTTTTCCTTCCATGATCTGTCTTATTTCCATTTAGTCGAGAATCTTTCCGTCAATGGAAATCGTAACAACCTGCCATGGAATAAATTTACCACTGTTTTTCAGAGCTGTCACTGCTGCATGCTCAAGTCCTCCACAGCAGGGAACCTCCATGCGCACGACCGTAACGCTCTGAATATCATTATGCTCAATGATCTGTTGTAACTTCTCACTGTAATCGATATCGTCCAGCTTAGGGCAGCCGATGATCGTAATTTTTCCTCTCATGAACTCCTCATGCATGTTGGCATAGGCATATGCCGTACAGTCTGCTGCAATTAACAGCTTTGCTCCATTAAAATACGGTGCATTCACGGGAACAAGCTTAATCTGGCACGGCCACTGTCCCAGACGTGACTTCCGGTATGCCGGTGCGTCAGAGGTATTCTCTGTCCCTGCATCATTATCCTCCTGTACCATGGTACGCATCCTTGATCCTGGACAGCCATGAAATCCCGGTTTTTCAGAGGCAGTCTGCTTTTGTGCTGCCATTTTCTTCTGATGCTCCTCTACTGCCTTTTCATCATATGCTGCTGCCTCACGTTCTACGAACGAAATGGCTCCTGTCGGACATGCCGGCAGGCAGTTGCCCAGTCCGTCACAGTAATCGTCACGAATCAGCTTCGCCTTTCCATCTATCATCTGTATGGCTCCTTCGTGACAGGCGTTTGCACATGCGCCACATCCATTGCAGAGTTCTTCATCAATCTGAATAATTTGTCTTACCATTTGAATTCCTTCCTTTCCTGATGTTTATCATTGCTTTTTCGCTGTACATGTGACATGATAGTGCAAAAGCAATTAAGAATATGTGGTTATAACCACGAATGGAGAAATTATGGACATTTTTCAAACTTTTATTTTTCAAAATTTAACCAATGAAGAACTGGAAGAGATGAAAAATCTGCATTTTCTTCGTAATGCTTCCTTTGAAAAAAACACGCTGATCTTTCAGACCGGAGACCGGATTCATGAGATCGGCATGGTTCTGAAAGGAAGTGTTCATATTGAAAGTATTGATTTGTGGGGAAACAGGAGCATTCTTTCCCATGTTCCGGAAGGGCATGCCTTTGCAGAGACCTATGCTCTCTGCCATGAACCCATGATGGTCGATGCTGTCAGCACGCAGGAAAGCGAGATTGCTTTTCTGGATACCGACATTCTTCTGGATGACCGCTATCTTCAGAAATCATGGTATGCCAAAATCATGCACAATCTGCTGATTATTTTTGCCCGGAAAAATCTGGTTCTTTCCAACCGGATCTTCTGTACCAGTGCCAAAACCATCCGTGAAAGACTGTTCACCTACTTTTCGAATCTTTCTGTCAAAAACGGAAGCAAAACCTTTCAGGTTCCCTTCGACCGCCAACAGATGGCAGACTACCTGAATCTGGATCGGAGTGCGCTTTCGAAGGAGCTTGGCAAAATGCGAAAGGAAGGTCTGATTGATTTTCATAAGAATACGTTCACACTTCACCAATAAATACGGAATGATCATCTCATTTTGCAAATGGGTTTCTTCTGATATAAAAATGTGCTACAATCATTCCTGGTTCAAAAAGAATATCCTTTACATATAAAAATAGACAATGACCACTCGGAGAAACCATTATCATAAACAAAAGTGAAAGAAGAAACAATCATGACCATAAAGAAATATCTCAAATCCCACAAACAGATGTCAGAAGCTTTTGTGACTGCCGCATTCTTATCCGTGTCCGGCGGTCTGCAGGATGCCTATACTTATATTTCCCGCGGAAAGGTATTCGCCAACGCCCAGACCGGCAATATCGTTCTGCTCAGCCAGCATATTTTTGCAGGCGATTTTGGCTCCACGCTGCACTATCTCATCCCGGTTGTTTTCTTTGCCTTCGGAGTTGCTGCTGCCGAGCTGATTCGTCAGAAGTATCAGAAGACAGAATGCATTCACTGGCGCCAGCTGGTTCTGATTCTGGAAATTCTGCTGCTGTTTCTGGTCGGTTTTCTTCCGGATCAGTTCAATCTGATTGCCAATGCTCTGGTTTCGTTTTCCTGCGCCATGCAGGTTCAGGCCTTCCGGAAGGTGAACAGCTTTGCCTTTGCCAGTACCATGTGCATCGGCAACATCCGAAGCGGTATGGAATCTCTGTGCGCTTATCATAAAACGCATAACAGGGATACCTTATACAAGGCATCCCATTATTTCGGCGTGATCTTTCTCTTCGCATTAGGCGCCGGACTCGGAAGCTGTTTCATTCCCCTCTGGGGACTAAAAACCATCTGGGCTTCCTGCCTGCTTTTGATGGTCAGCTTTCTGCTGATGTTTATCAGAGAAGAAATTGAAGAACATCCTGAAATTCTCGAAGAAGAAAAGGCCATACAGAATGATCTGCATGACCTTCATAAAGAGGCAAAAGAGATTGCTCGGACATTAAGGGAGGATCATTGATGCTTCTCCTCCCTTTTACCTGCAATTTTGCAAGTTCTGCCGGCAGGCACTGTATCTGTTCCTTTCCAAATCTTATATCTGTAGGAATCGCAAATGTGAAATTGTTCATACGCTCACCTCATTTTTCCCCTAAATCTTTGCCTTATACCGGTCATAATGCAGGGCACTCCGTCCGCTGAAGCATCCATCCAGCCGGCCCACGTACGAACTATTTTAGCATTCGCAAGACGTTTGTTTCCATCTTTCTCATCATCCACACTCCCCTTTCCGTATGTGTCTGATAACGGTTCCATGATACAAAAAAGCAAAGAAGCTTTGTTTTCGCCTCTTTGCTTTTTGGGACGCACGATATCACATTTTCATTTTACAGTCAACAACAATTCATAATTTTGTTTCAAAATATCGTCTCAAAAAGATCCGGAATCATGCCTATTCCTGTCCCTGCTGTTCCTCAAACAGTTCTATTTCTTCTCCAAGAACTTCATGGACACATGATGTATTCCCTTTACCAAGCTCATATCTTCCTCCTGAAATCTATGAAACAGTATAACATAAGCATATTTCCTTAAATATACTGATACATATCTGCAGCCGGTACGAAAACTACCGGCAGATCCATCGGCACTTTCTGCTTTAGAAGTCTTGCAAAATATTTCATTCCCAATTCCTCAGAATTAAAATGACCAACCTCCATAATTGCCTTATTCAATCCAAGCTGCCCTGCATCGCGAACTCCGGAAGCTGTAGTCCAGTCAATCAGTTCCCCCGGAATCAGCACATCTGCTTCATTATTCTGAATGACATCCGTAAACTCATGCTCTTCATAAGTATCCGCAGCAACCGGAAGGATATGTCCGCAAAACATCACTTTTTCGATCTCTGCATTCAGATTCCCAATTACGCGGATTGTCTTCAGATTCATCTTTTGCTTTAAAAAGCCGGCCAGCTCACGTACGGTTGTTTTCGGTATCCGGTATAAAATATGCGCGAACTCAAGCTCATCATTTACAGGGGATACAAGATAGTTCTCCCAACCAAGCTCTTTCATAATACCATAAGATATCCCATCCGGCTTCTGCATATGAATCTGGTCGTGATCACGATATACAGTGATATGATTCTCTCTTAATATCTTAAGCTTCTGCTGGTAAGCAGACCGGGGATCCTCCCATGAATACTGATCCTTGTGTGTATAAAAAACCGGTTCATGCACAATGATTAAATTGCATCCCTCTTCAACCGCTTTTTGCAGCACTTCAATGGACGCGCAACAGGATACCATAATGCCTGTCACTACGGCATTTTCATCTCCATACTTAATCCCGTCTACCGTATCTTCCATCAAAGAAACGCCATGAATTTCCTCTAATATAGCCGTTATCTCCTTGACCTTCATCGTTTTAACCCTCCTATTTAATCCTGCTTTATTCTTTTAGGACAAGCTGATCCCAGTCCTGTTCGTCAAATTTTTCACCAATCTGTGGCATAAGCGGGCATCTTCTGATTGAAATTTCTTTTTCTCCGAAAGTGATCCGGAATTTTGTACCTGAAACCCTTTTTAATGCACGTACTACAAGGCTTAGAACATTTTCTTCCTCCCAGCATGCACTTGCCGCAAACTTCTCTCCACGGACATAAGATACATGATATGTCCCATCCATGCCTGCATATAAGTCAGATGAAAAATCCTCATCCTCAATATGGAGCCTGCATTCAGTTCTCCGGAATTCAAAGGATAGTGCAGACAGATTACGTCCATAACTTCCCCACTTTCCCGGTCCTCCGGTCAAATCTGCGAAGCAGGGAACGACTTCATCAAACACCTTGTACCGGATTCCGCTCCACTCATCCTCATGCGCCTTGTTTCTCACATTCCATAACCCCGGAATAGCCAGTTCCTCATTCATATACCTTAACTTTTCATAACTGTCTGATTCTTCCAGTTCCTCTTGATCCGTGATTCCCGGAAGCAGCTTTTCCCAAACAATATTCAATAAACGATCCGGGGAGAAAGATGCCGAAGTTATCGCAATAACCGCATCCTTATCCGGAGCCATAATAGCAAATTGTCCATATGCTCCATCTGCCCGGTACAAGCCTTCCGGAATACATCTCCAGAACTGGAAGCCATAACCATGCTGCCAGTTAGAATCATGATTATCAAACACCGGGTTGACTGTTGAAATTTGCCGGGATGTTGCCATATCAATCCACTCTTCATTGAGCAGACGCTCTCCATTCCATACACCTCGATTGAGATAAAACTGTCCAAGTCTTGCCATGTCTTCCGTCTTCACCCGAAATCCACTGCCTCCCATCTCAATATCTCCCGGGAGCATCCTACATGAAATATTCGTCATTCCGATTTTATCAAACAAGCGTGGTTTCAAATATTCTGAAACATTCAAACCGGTCTTTTTCTTTATAATGGCACACAGCATATCTGTACCGGTAGAGTTATACTGGAACATCGTACCCGGTTTATATTTGAACTCTGCATGCATGAAATCATGGATCCAGTGATCATAGGATTTCAATTTATAATAAATATCACTTTCCTGACCGCAAGACATGGTAAGAAGACTATACACATCCGCTGCTTTCACGTTCTCACCCGGATTTTCCGGAGTTTCATTTGGGAATAGATCCACAAGCTTTTCATCCAGTGACAAAAGTCCTTCCTGAACAGCAAACCCTACCGCTGTTGATGTTATGCTCTTGGAAAAAGAAAACATCGTCTGCGGTGTTCCGGAATCATAGGGTTTCCACCATGCTTCCTCACATACCTTCCCATGTCTCAATATCATCAGACTATGCAGTTCAATTCCTTCTGCCCGTACCTGTCTGATAAAATCCACAATACATTGTGAGTGAATTCCTACTTTTTCCGGTGATACTCTCTTCAATGCCTCCATGATGATTTCCATCCTTCGTATTTATTGTATTGCTAAATCAAGTGAACTCATTATATCATTGCATTTGGTGCTATTCAACAACTTTTTAGCTATTTCTCTATTATTTTTATGTATAATATATAAATTTTATTGTGTTATACAATAGTTTTCTGTATATTCGCCTTGATTACTGGTTTCTTATCTACCTTGAGTATTCTTGTGATATCCTATACAAAAGCTGATTAAAGGGAGGGAGTATACCATGAAACTTTTGCATGTAATTGCAAATAACTTTAAAAATTTTAATGACTCTTTCGAGATAGATTTTTATCACGATGGATTTATTTGCCGCTATGAAACCATTAAAAAAAACGCAGACAGTATTGCTCTCTCCAATGCTGTGCACAGCTTATAAGCCCTGCCCGTCCTTTATCCATGGCATGGTTAGTTGCATGACAGATAACATTGAAGCCTGTACGCACCAGGGTATCTCAGAGGCTGAAGTCCGCATTGAAGCAGGGATATCCGGAAATTCCAAGCTCAGAGCCTCCGATAATCACCTCCTGATTCACAAGTGCCAGATACAGGATGACCTGCATGACCTTCATAAGGAAGCCAGGGAAATTGCACATATTTTGTAACAGTTCAGCCATGGCCATTCATAAGCTGCCGGATTGTACAGATTGGCTAACAAATATACGTGCTTTCCGGCCACTTATTTCATGTCGGGCGTCCGCCCTATAGAAATGATTGTATAAGCTGCCCTTAGTGAGCAAGCTCCCACGGTCATCTTGCACAATCATTTCTGCATGGCTGAGCTGTTACCATATTTTAAAGGATGAGCATTCACATAACACAATATAACGATGTTAGGGGGCAAAAGCATTTTGCCCCCTAACTTGATTCATTTAACTCTATTTTTTAAATGCTCAGCGAAAAAATCATATAGTGTCTGATCATACTCTTCCCCTTCAAAATAACCATGTCCCTGATTTTTAACAACCACATATTTAGCGAAATTGCCATACTTCTCTGCCTGTTCACAGAATTCAATATTTACCGTATAAGATATCCTGTCATCTGTATCACTGCTCATTGCAAGTAATGGACAATGCTTCTTATTAATGTAAGTCATAGGATTTGTTTTATTAAGCACGTCCTTCATTTTCTCTGGTGATCCCCCATAAATCACCGCAAATCTAGGTGGATAGTCAGGATCAACAGCCATTCTGATATTGTGGAACTCCAGTGCATCTAATGCACCATACCATGAAACAGCTGCCTGAATCTCACTGGAAACCCCTTCACATCCACCCTTGTCCTCAAAGTCAGGAATTCCTTCCGATACAGACATAAGCCCTGCAATCTGTCCTCCGCAGGACTCGCCCCAAATTCCAATCCGTTCTGGATCGATTCCAAATTTATCTGCATTCTTTCTCAAATATCTGACAGCACATTTACATTCTTCCATCTGTGCCGGGAAAGGTCTCACCTGTGCCAAACGATAGTCAATACTGGCAAGAAAATATCCTTCTTTCACTAAATGAAGGAATCTTCTTTCAGGACGACATTTTCTACTGATATCTTCCTCTGTAAATCCACCTCCATGAATCCAAATGATTGCAGGCTTCTTTTCTTTTATCTGCTGGTCATAGAAACAATCCATACGAAGTATACCATCCTCCGTTACTGAATAGATTTCTCCATCAATAACGGTAACACCTTCTCTGTTGAAATTGACTCTCTCCGCAGATACTATATCTTCATTATAATAATCATTGTTTGCATCTTGCACAAATAACATCCTCCCTTCAATACAATGGGGTGGAGCTTATGTCCACCCCAGATCCTGTAAAAGCAGATTTCAAAAGTTTTTATTACTTATTTTCAGCCAGCCATTCATCCAGCTGCTTCTGCTTTTCCGTAATAATATCATTCACCCCGGCCTGCTCGAGTTCTTTAAGCATATTTGAAAGCAGTTCATCCGTATCTCCCTGATGCAGCATAAGCGGATTATAATATTTTGACATAACATTATTAACTGCTGCAACCTGATCAGATACATTAGTAGGATCAAACACAAATCCCAGTGCCGGAGAACTGAGGGATTCCTCATTAGATTGGATTTGTGCAGCATAACTTTCCTGTGTATCAGGAGCCCAGGGATATGCAATCAGCATATTAGGCCAGAATGATCCCATGCCCGATGGCCAGCCAGAAGTTGTAGCACTTTGAGTTTCAGGGTCAACATAATCTAAATTTCCCTGATCTGTTACTACATAATGCACACCTTCAATACCATTGCAGACAATGTTGCTAATATCAGGATCTACATACATTGCATTTAAGAAAATCATAGCTGCTTCCTGGTTCTTACTTAATGCAGGAATACACCATGTCATACCGCTTACATTTCCAGTTGTGATCCATGCATTTTCATCAAGCTGTGCGGAACAGGTAGGATATGCAATAGAACTTGCATATACACTATCGCAAATTTCTTCATTTGCATATCCGGCAAAGGTTCCAAATGCACTTTGATCATGCAATGCGGAGAAGGAAGAATCCTGATAGTTAATAGCATCCTTACGAATAAATCCTTCATCTACCCATACTTTAGTGATATCTAATAAATCTTTAAAATCATCTGTTGCATAATAGTTTATAACCTTCATCTCTGTATTATCTTTATCCAGTTTAAGACATGCATATGCTTTATCACCTCCGAGCCAGTCAAGTCCAGATGCATCGTATAAAGAACCACCTGCACCCGTTGAAATCATAGTAACATCAGGATAAATTTCATGAACTTTCCTTAATGCATCCGTTAAACTATTAAGATCTGTAATATCATCACGGGAAATACCTGCTTTATCCAGCATTTCCTTATTCATAATGAACATAGGTGCATTACCATAGCAGGAATACTTTGGTGTTCCATAAGTCACACCACCAATCTTACCGCATACCAGATATTCTCCCAGCGTGTCTTTAATTCCCTGTCCATATTTATCAAGCAGATCATCCAAAGGAGCAATAGCACCTTTACCTGCCAAAGAACTCATACTTTCCATAAAGCAGCAATTAAACAAATCAATCTGACCATCTGCTAATAGAAGATCTATCTGCTGTCCCCATGACGAGAAATCAATAAAAAGGAAATTCACCTGAACAGGATAACCCTTTTCCAAAAGCTTCTTATTTAATTCTTCCTGTACCTTATCACGATCTTCACATGGATTCATCGTAATCATAACAGGCATTGTAATTGTGGTTACTTCCTCCAGTGTAGGTGTCTCATTTGATTCACCTGCTGTTGTCTCTGCATCAGCTTCCTGAATTTGTACATCCTGATTTTCCTTCGGGCTTTCAGCTGTTTTGTCTGAACCACAGGCTCCTAATAGCATTGTTAGAGAAATCAAAACCGGGATTACTTTTTTTACAATCTTTTTCATATTCACATCCTCCTATAAAATATGTTAAATAATTATTATTTCGTCTCTTCAGACAGGACAATTGCTGCATATTCCGGATCATTCTCATCCGCAGTTGTCATTCCTGGCAGACAACATATTCTGGCCGTCTCTCCATCACGAATGGGATTTTCGAAAGGTTCTCCTGTTTCATAATCTGCAAGTTCGGCTACCCTCTTACATCGTTCCATATCTTCCCTTTGTAAAGGATTATAAGAGTGAGAGGCCAGTATTTTGTCAAACGGCAATTTTAACAGCTTATCCATTGTATGGATATAGGTTTTCCTGGATGCGGCTCCATAGCCGAAGACCAGCACAGTTCGTAAAACGGAATCCCCCACATATATAATTTTTCTTTCAGGAATAAAATACGCCCTGCTTCCTGACGAATGTCCTGGTGCATCATATACCATTAAAGTAAGGCCTCCAAGATCGAATGTATCTCCTTCATTTGTCGGAATCAAGTGTCCAAATCCGCGCCCCAAATATTCTTCTTCATCAAAGTTTTCCGGTAAATCCCTATGCTCCATCATGCTTTTTCTAAAATAAACACTATTAGAATAAGAACATGTCGGAATATCTTCTTTTCCCATATAAATAGACTGGGTAAACTGTCCATTTCCACCAATATGATCACAATGACAATGTGTATTAAATATAATGAGGGGCAGACTAGTTATGGACTTTACCAATGCAGGCAGATCTCCCAATCCCAAACCGGTATCAATCAACGCCGCTTTTTTGGTTCCAATTATCAAATCACATGCAGCATTTTCAGAGCTGTTAATACGTTTGATTCCTGGAGCAATATCTACAACATCATAATAATTTGACATCTTGCTCACCTTCCTTCTGCTTACTCAATTATGCCATAAGCTGCCGCACGAATCTGTCCATGAACGTTTCCATTTAATGCAGGAAAAAGATTCTGCATAAATACGATAGAAACTCCATCTTCGGGATCTGCCTCACACCATGTGCCAAATCCGCCAGTCCAGCCAAAAGCACCAAGAGAGCCATTATTGTTACCCTGTGATTTATTGAGCAATGTACGAACTCCATAGCCATAGCCATAGCCTTTATTATACTCATCTGTAAAATCTATTAATTGCTGTTCATTTAATGTATTGGTTCTCATCAGATCTATTGTCTTACGTCCCATGATACGGACACCATCCAATTCGCCTCCATTTGCCAACATTGACATTAATCTGGAATAATCACGCCCCGTCGAGAAAAGTCGAGGATTCCCGGCTCTATATTTTGGATCCGGATCATGTTTTAAGTCCATATCCGTATTGGTCAATTCAAAGGTTCCATCTGGTTTTTCTGCATATAAGCAGACCATTCTTTCTTTTATATCTCCAAAAAAGTGAGGCGCAGTATCCGTCATACCAAGAGGTTTAAAAAGAATATCTGCAAAAACATCATTCGCTGGCTTATCACAAATAGCTTCAATCAGACCTGCTGCCAATTCACTGGAATAACCATACATCCAGTGTGTTCCCGGTTCAAACGCCAGAACAGCACCGGACATTGCCTTGATTTCTTCCCGAAGATCATAACTTCCTTTTTCCCACAACGGAGCCATACATGATGCCATACTGCGTTCAGTATAGTTCTGGCTATCTTTCATGAATGGCATGCAATAAGGAAGTCCGCAAGCCATTGTCATGACATCCTTTACTAAAATGGGACGGTTCGTATCTACAACCTGTTCTTTACCATTTGAGTCCTTAATCACCTTTTTACTGGTCTTCCATTCTGGAAAATACTTGGAAATAGGATCATCCATGATTAACAATCCGCGTTCGTATAGAATCATTAACGTTGTATATAATGGAAGCTTGGACATAGAAGCCATACGAAAAACAGATGTATACTGTAATTTCTCCCTATTCTCCACATCAGAATAACCAAAGCATCCCTCATACAACATTTTCCCATGCTGTGCAATATGTAAAGTACATCCTGGAAGTCCTTTATCAACCAGTCCCTGCAACAGCCGATCTACATTTTCATATTTCATTTTTTCTCCTCCTTCAATAATTATATTTTTCATTTATCCTTTGACACTGCCAATTACAATACCTTTTACAAATCCCCTTTGCAGAAAAGGATATACTACTAATATAGGAATTAATGCTATAACTGCAATTGCCATACGAATACCAATACTTGGAGTGCGTATTCCCGATGCAATGGATGTGGTCAATTCAGAATTTCTTAAAAAGTCCATACTGGATATCATTCTGTTTAACACATTCTGAATCGTAAACAGTTCTGTTTTACTTACCAGATAATACATACCATTCATCCAGTCATTCCAATATCCAAGTCCTGACAGTAATGTAACGGTTGTTAAAATAGGTTTTGAAAGTGGCAGAACTATCTGTCCCAATATTCTCCATTCTCCAGCACCATCCAGTTTTGCCGCCTCCAGCAATTCTTCAGGAATACTGGTTTGGAAAAACGATCTCATAACAATAACCGTAAAACCATTCATCAGCAGATTAGGAAGCAGCAACGCAAAGATAGTATCCTTGATATGAAATGTTTGTGTCCACATCAGATAAGAAGGAACCAAACCTCCATTAAACAGCATGGAAAAAAACACCATAAATGCAAATATACTTCTTCCCGGAAGTGTTTTTTTAGAAAGACCATAGGCAAACAATGTTGTAACTGTAAGACTGCTCACCACACCAATTGTAGTAACAATAAACGTCATCTTATATGCTTGCAACAAAGTAGCTCTGGTTTTCCATAAATATGCATAAGCATCCAACCCCCATTTTGCCGGAAAAAAGGAATATCCATTTTGCACCAGTACTTCTTCGGCGGTAAAAGATGAAACGACCAGCAGAATCAATGGAAGTATACACAACAGTGTCATAATAAATAAAACCACATTTGCAATTATTCTTAATTTTTTGTTATACTGCCCCATAACTATCTCCTTCTAAAAAAGTGCATATTCCTTTTCTACTTTTCGTACAATCAGATTAGCCCCCAGAACAAGAAAGAATCCCATGACAGACTGGATAAAATTGGCTGCAGCTGCACGTCCGAGATCATTTGTCTGTAACAATCCACGATATACAAATGTATCAATGGTATTCGTGGTATTAAAGAGCATTCCGGAATCCATAGGCACCTGATAAAACAATCCAAAATCAGAATACAGGATACGACCTACAGAAAGTAAAAGCATTGTAATGAGCACCGGTTTTAAAAGTGGCAATGTAATAGACCAAATCTGTGTCCAGGCTGAGGCACCGTCTACTTCTGCAGCTTCATAATATGTTCTGTCAATGCCAATAATTGATGCAAAATAAATGATACTGCTATATCCAAAGGTTTTCCAAATATTTACAAACACCAGAATAAACGGCCAATACTTATCTTCCGTATAGAAAGGAATAGGATCAAGTCCCAAAGGACGAAGAATCTGATTATTGATCATACCATTCTCAGCCCCTAAAAAAGCATAAGCAATATAGCTTACCACAACGTATGACAACAAATGTGGTATCAGGATTAATGTCTGATAACGTTTCTGCCATTTTCTACTGCATTCATTCAACAAAATAGCAATAAATACAGAAAAAGCCGTTCCAAGGAAAATAAAGACGATATTATAAAGAATTGTGTTTCTTATAATAATCCAGGAATCAGGGCTTCTAAATAAAAAAGTGAAATTTTTGATTCCTACCCATGGGCTGTCCCAAATTCCCTTTGCATAATTCATTTTTTTGAAGGCTAGCTGTAATCCGGGCAATGGGAGATAATTATTGATGATCAAATAACATAGCCCTGGAATGATCATAATATAAAATGGAAAATTTTGTCTGATACGTTTTGAAAGTTTAATTTTGCATTTTTTCATTGATCTTACCCTTCTTTCCATAAATATATGCCGAAAAAACTATCATACCAATCATAAACACTGACGCCATGGCCAAAAACATCGCCTTGTAATCGCTTACGTCCGCAATTTTCCCTGCTAAAATTGGTCCAAATCCATTTCCCAAATCGCTTCCAATATAATAAGTACTGGTTGCTATACCAATTCTGCAAGCATCAACTTTTTTCACACATGCGGTTTGTAAAGAAATCTGTCCTCCTACATTTCCACATGCTTTTAAAACAGCTGCGACCAAAATTGGAATCAATCCATAAGAATAACCTATCAAAAGCATCGCAATTCCACTAACTGCAAGTGAAATATTTACAATAAATCACAAAGTAATTTTTGATTATCTTTTCAAAAGTTCTTATATGCCGGTATAGCCTATTGTTACAGGCTTTTCCGGCATTTTTCATTGTGGAAGATACTCTCAAATCTTCTTATATCCCCGTATGTTTTGGTGTTCAAAAGTAGTATGTGGAGTAGTAAATTCTCCGTTTACTACTTAGGCAATCAGCCGCTTCATTTCTGTTATCGACGTTTCGGAAGTCGTATGCGCGTAATAGTTCAGCGTCATATTGATGTTGGAATGTCCCATGATGTACTGCAATGCCTTTGGGTTCATTCCTGCATTTGCTAACGTGGTGCAGAATGTGTGGCGTAAGGTGTGCGGTGTCATTACCTTTGGCAATGCTACCTTTTGCGTTTTGTTGTATTTCCTTACAAGCCCCCGGAACATACTTTCATAGTTGACTGCCACTTTTGGCAAACCGTTCCGGTTAAGGAACAGAAACTTTGTGTAGCCCTCTAAAATAACAGGCTGTGCATATTTCCGCTTGTTCAGCACCCGCTGAAATGCTTCTAACACTTTTTCACTCATAGGAATAACCCGGTTGCCGCTTTTCGTCTTAGGCGTTTCCACATAGTAGCCCACGTCTGC